>TARA_R110001583_G_scaffold61965_1_pt1 | contig 230558 bp, 206 predicted proteins | sample TARA_R110001583 | Tara Oceans TARA_R110001583 (sample SAMEA4398432) | marine metagenome | biome: Polar Biome; feature: [MES] marine water layer (ENVO:01000295) within the mesopelagic zone...; material: water (ENVO:00002006), including particulate matter (ENVO:01000060) such...
TGACCACTCCGCCACAGAGCCGTTCCAGAAGGCGCGTCACTTAGCAACGAACTTCGCCGCTTGCAATCTGTCCTTTTCATGCGCCGTGCGTTTATCGCGCATTGCGCCCCTGAGAACCCATGATAAAGGGCTGGATACCACACTATAGCAAGCCCGAGAGGGAATCGAGATGAACTACGACAAAGCCCGTGAGATCATGGTCGACACGCAGGTGCGACCAAACGATGTCTCCGATCCGGAAATCGTCTCGGCCTTCCTGAAAACGCCTCGCGAAGCCTTCGTGCCCACATCACGCAAATCCGTGGCCTATTCCGAGCTTGAAATCGAGACCTCCGAAGGCCGCGCCCTCTGGACGCCGCGCGATACGGGCAAGCTGGTCAAGCTCGCCGGGATCAAGCCGTCGGACATCGTGCTCGTGATCGGTGCCGGCTCCGGCTATGAAGTGGCCCTGATCAGCCGTCTCGCTGAAACCGTCATTGCCCTCGAAGAGGATGACGCCCGCGTGGACGCCATGTCGGAACGCTTCACCGCGCTCGGCATCGACCAGGCCGTCGCCGTAAAGGGTGATCTCGCTGCGGGCCTGCCAGATCAGGCGCCTTTTGACGTCATTTATGTGTGCGGCATGGTCGAAACCGTTCCGGAGGCCTGGACCTCCCAACTCGCCGAGGGCGGGCGCCTGGCAGTCGTGATGCTGGAGCGAGAGGGCCTTGGCCGCGGCAAGGTCTACACGCGCGCCGGCGATGCGGTGTCCGCGCGCGAAGGATTCGATGCTTTTCCGCCGAAATTCTCCGCATTTGACCGCAAGAAGGCATTTGTCTTCTGACAAGCGGCAGGCCGCGACAATTTGTTAAGACTCCAGAAAAGTGAACAGTGTTCACTATTGCCGTCAGAACCCTTATATTAGGGATCAAGCATATAAGGCGCTCAGCCGGTCTGGGGCCTCAAGGAGCGCCGCATGAAATTCCATCGTCCACTCGCTGTCAGCCTTTTCGCTTTCGGCCTCAGCGGGATGCCCGCATCCTACGCTGAAACTCTCTCTGATGCGATTGATGCAGCATTGGCAACCAATCCGGGGCTGCAATCCCAACGGTTCCAGACGGATATCGCGCTTGAAAATGTGGAGCAGGCCCGGTCCCAGCGCCGCCCCACGCTCGATCTGTCGGGCAGCGCCGGCTACGAATACGTCGATTCCAATTCCCCCTTCGCAGACCTTTCCGGCACGAATGGTGATCGCCCGATTGCCAGCGCGCAGCTCCAGGCGGCGATGCCGATCTATACGGGTGGGCGCATCAGCGCGGGCATCCGTCAGGCGAGGGCCGGCGTCGATGCCGCCGAGTCGCAATATGACGCGGCCGTCCAGGACCTGATCCTTCAGGTCATTACTGCCTATGTCGACGTCCGTAGCGACCTCGAAACCGTCGCCATCCGGGAAAACAATGTGGAAGTGACGGGCGAACAGGTCCGTGCGGCCTCTGACCGGTTTGAGGTCGGTGTGGTGACCCGGACCGATGTCTCGCTTTCCCAGGCCCGCCTTGAAGGGGCCCGGGCCGCTCTGGCCGGCGCGCAGGCGACGCTCGAAGCAGACATTGCGAACTATCAGTTCCTCACCGGCCTTGCGCCGACGGATCTTGCACCGCCCCCGCCGCTGCCGCCCTTGCCGGCATCGCTCGATGAAGCGGTCCAGACAGCGCTCGACACCAATCCCGACCTGATCGCGGCCCGTCATTCCGAACGCGCGGCCCGCGAGGCGATTGAGGTGGCCCGTGGCCAGTACAAGCCGCAGATCAGCATTGTCGGCACAGCGGCGCGCCAGGAAACCTATAATGACTTCACCCAGCGCGATTCGAGCGTGTCAGCCGTGGCGCAGGGCACCATTCCGCTTCTGTCCGGCGGCCTGATCAAGAGTCAGGTGAAATCGGCCCGCCTGCAGCGCGCACAGGCGCAGCGGCAGATTGATACGCTCCAGCGCAGCATTCGCGCTCAGATCGCGCAATCATGGTTTACCTATGAAGCCTCGTTGCGCTCCATTGCGGCCTCCGAACGCCAGGTCGAGGCGGCGCAGATTGCCTATGACGGCGCCAAGGAAGAATTGGCCGTAGGCATCCGCACGACACTCGATGTGCTGGACCAGGAACAGCAATTGTTCGAGGCGCGCCTTGCGCTGGTGCAGGCAGAGCGTGACTCTTATGTGGCGGCGCACAACCTCCTGCGGGCCACCGGACAATTGTCGCCGGATATGCTGCTTCTGGATGGCCTGGTCGGGGACTCGCGTTAACAACGATAAATGCTTGTTAACACAATCCCCGTAGCGGTTAATGCATAGGGATTCGTACCGCACGGAATATCAAGGGGCTGGCTATGGCCAATGAAGCGCACAAAGAACCGACGATGGAGGAAATCCTCGCGTCGATTCGCAAGATCATCTCGGATGATGACACGGCTCCGCAGGCGGCAGAACCAGCCCCTGTGGAAGACACACCTGCGCCTGTAGAGGTCGAAGCCTCTTTCGATGAAGACGATTTGCACGACATTGATGATGTCATGTTCGAGGAGGAGCCTGAGACAGAAGAGGCCGCCCCCGAAGAAGTCGTTGCCGACGAGGAGGCCTTCGAGGTCGAATTCGAGCAGTTCGAGGCCGATCCTGACGAAGTCAGCGAACCGCCAAGCTTCGAGGAAATGCTGGGAGCGGCCCGCGCCGTCGTGGCAGCGCCCAAGGCCGAAGAAGCAGAAGAAATCGTGGAAGAAGTATTCCCGGAAGCGACCGTCGAAGAGGTTGCGCCGGAGCCCGAGCCTGAACCTGAACCCGCTGCCCCGGAACCGGTGGCGGCATCTGTGGAGGAAGACATGGCGGCAACCGCACGCTACCAGCAAACAGTCCTGACCGACGACCAGACCGCCGATGTGGCCGCTGGCGCGCTCGGCAAGCTCATTTCCAAGATGGATATGGGCGGCGACAACACGATAGAGGGTCTCGTTCGCGAGATGCTCAAGCCGATGATGAAGGATTGGCTTGATGCCAACCTTGCGAAGATCGTCGAAGAGAAGGTCGAGGCCGAGGTGCAGCGCATCTCCCGCATGGCGCGCTAGCCTCTCCTGACAAATACGTTATAGGGAAGGGCGCGCCGTCACTGGCGCGCCTTTTCTTTTATATGGATAACGCCTGAACCGATGCTCGACCAAAGATTTGACCCCGCAGAAGCCGAACCCCGCCTCTACAAGGCCTGGGAAGAAAACGGATGCTTCAAGCCCTCCGGCGACACGTCTGCGCAGGCCTATTCGATTGTCATCCCGCCGCCGAACGTCACCGGCGTTCTGCACATGGGGCACGCGCTGAACAACACGCTTCAGGACGTGCTGATCCGGTTTGAGCGGATGCGCGGCAAGAATGTGCTCTGGCAGCCGGGTACGGACCATGCCGGCATCGCGACTCAAATGGTCGTTGAGCGCCAGATGGCAGAATCCGGTGAGAATATCACTCGCCGGGACATGGGCCGCGAGGCCTTCGTTGATCGCGTATGGGAATGGAAAGAGGAATCCGGCGGCGCCATTGTCGGCCAGCTGAAGCGCCTTGGCGCGTCGTGCGACTGGTCGAAGGAAGCCTTCACGATGGGCGACCGCAACGATCCCGACAACAACATGATGCGCGCGGTCACCAAGGTCTTCGTCGAACTTTACAAGAAGCGCCTTATCTATCGCGACAAGCGGCTCGTGAACTGGGACCCGCACTTCCAGACCGCGATTTCCGATCTCGAAGTCGACCAGCGCGAAGTGCCCGGCCATTACTGGCATTTGCGCTATCCGCTCGCGGACGGCGTCACCTATATGCATCCGATCGAGGACGAAGACGGCAATACCGTGGAAACGGAAATGCGTGACTATATCGTCGTCGCCACGTCCCGCCCGGAAACCATGCTCGGCGATACCGGCGTGGCTGTGCACCCGGAAGACCCGCGCTATGCAGGCCTGATTGGCAAATTTGTCGAGCTTCCGATTGTCGGCCGCCGTATACCGATCATCGCGGATGACTATGCCGACCCGGACAAGGGCTCTGGCGCCGTGAAGATCACCCCCGCGCATGATTTCAATGACTTCGAAGTCGGCAAGCGCGCGGGCCACACGCCGCTGAATATCCTGAATGCGACCGCGCATATCGTGGACGGCGAAGAGGCTGACACGGCCGGTATTCCGGCTGAGTATCGCGGCCTCGACCGGTTCGATGCACGCAGGAAAGTTGTCTCGGCTTTCGAGGAAGCTGAACTCCTGCAGGAAATCGAGAACCTCAAGATCGAGCAGCCTTTTGGCGACCGCTCAAACGTCGTCATCGAACCGTGGATGACGGATCAATGGTATGTCGACGCCAAGACGATGGCCAAGCCTGCCATCGCCGCGGTGAAAGAGGGCAAAACCAAATTCGTCCCGGAGAATTGGGAAAAGACCTATTACAACTGGATGGAAAACATTCAGCCCTGGTGCGTCTCCCGCCAGCTCTGGTGGGGACACCGGATTCCGGCCTGGTTCGGCCCTGCAATTGATTCGAATGGAATTGAAGATCGAGACGCAAAGCCCGAAGAGTTTGTGGCCTTGAGCGAAGAGGAAGCATTGGCGCAGGCTGTGGGCTACTACGGGCCGGATATCCAAGTGCAGGTCGGGCCTTTGATGGGTGGCACAGGGTTTGTTGATGAAGAAACAAATCTCTTGAGGTACTCTGAGGTTACCATCAAACGCGACCCAGACGTCCTGGATACATGGTTCTCCTCCGCCCTCTGGCCGTTCTCGACGCAGGGCTGGCCGGACAAGACGGCTGATCTCGACACCTTCTTCCCGACGGCGACGCTGGTCACCGCGTTCGACATCATCTTCTTCTGGGTCGCCCGGATGATGATGATGAGCCTCGAATTCATGGGGGAAGTTCCGTTCAAGGACGTCTACATCCACGCCCTCGTGCTCGACGAGAAGGGCCAGAAGATGTCCAAGTCCAAGGGCAATGCCATGGACCCGCTGGAACTGGTCGACGAGTACGGCGCCGACGCACTGCGCTTCACGATGGGCCGCATGGCCGGGCAGGGGCGCAACATCCGTCTCTCCAAACAGGCCGTCGAAGGCAACCGCAACTTTGCCACCAAGCTCTGGAATGCGGCCCGCTTTGCCGAGATGAATGAGTGCGGCGCGCCCGGCGAGATCGACTATACCAGGGTCGAAAGCCCGGTGAACCGCTGGATCCTGGCGGAGCTGTCCCAATGCGCGGCAGAGGTCAGCAAGGGCATCGAGGATTACAAATTCAACGAAGCCGCGGGCGCGCTCTACAAATTCATCTGGAACACGCTCTGCGACTGGTATCTCGAACTCATCAAGCCGCTGCTCGCGGGCATGGATGATGCCGCCAAGCAGGAAACCCGCATGGTCTGCGGCTATGTGCTGGATGAATCGCTGAAACTGCTCCATCCCTTCATGCCTTTCGTCACCGAAGAGCTTTGGGAGCGCCGCGCCGAGGGGCGCGCAGAGGCCAAGGGCTTCCTGATGCACCAGTCCTGGCCATCAACTGAACCGTTCACGGATGAGGCCGCCGCGGAAGAGATCAATTGGGTGATCGACATGATTACCGAGCTGCGCTCGCTGCGGAACGATCTCGGCGTCCCGGCGGGCTCGAAGCTGCCGCTGACCCTGGTCAATGCCGGCGCGGAAATCGAAAACCGCGCGATGAGCCATGAAGACGTCCTGAAGCGCCTTGCGCGCCTCGAAGACATCTCGATGACGGATACCACGCCCGAAGGCGCGGTCACGGCCGTGATCGGCGAGACCATGTCCGCCCTGTCGGTCGCTGACATTGTCGACATTGATGAGGCCCGCAAACGGCTCGACAAGGAACTGGCCCAGCTCGACAAGGACATCAAATCCACCGAGGGCAAGCTCTCGAACGAAAAATTCGTCTCGCGGGCGCCGCCAGAGATCGTTGAAGAGAACCGCGAGCGTATCCGCGACTGGAAGACGCGGCGGGAAAAGCTGAAAGCTGCCCGCAAGGGGCTTGAAGGTCTCTGACCAATGCGGGCATCCTGTTCCGGCATGAACAGGAGCTGCCCTCATGACATTTCGCAAACTGGTGATCGCTGCGGCGGTCTTCCTCGGCGCATGCGCCACATCGCCAGACCCTGAGCCTGCCACGCCCGAATGGCGGCTGGTGATTCATGGCGGCGCAGGCGTCATCACCCGCGAAGGCATGACTCCGGAAAAGGAAGCGGCCTATACCGCCGCGCTGGAGAGCGCGCTTGAGGCCGGCGCCGCTATCCTCCGCTCCGGTGGCAGCGCGCTGGACGCTGTCGAGGCGGCGGTCATCCCGATGGAAAACGATCCGCTGTTCAATTCCGGCTATGGCGCGGTCTTTACTGCCGCAGGCACGCACGAACTCGATGCGTCGATCATGGATGGCCGAGACCGCAATGCCGGCGCCGTCGCTGGCGTCACCCGCGTGCGTAACCCGATCAAGGCGGCGCGCGCCGTGATGGACAAATCCGAACATGTCATGTTCGCCGGAACCGGCGCCGACGCTTTTGCTGAAGCGCAGGGTCTCGACATGGTCGACAATTCCTATTTCGACACCGACCACCGCCGCAAGGCGCTGGAGCGCGTCCTTGAAGAGCGCAGCCGTACCGCTGCGGATCGCCACGGCACAGTGGGCGCCGTCGCCCTCGACCGCGAGGGCAATCTCGCGGCTGCCACGACCACCGGCGGCATGACGGCCAAGGCCGCGGGCCGCATCGGGGACTCGCCGCTGATCGGCGCGGCCACCTATGCCGAGAATGGTGTCTGCGCGGTCTCGGCAACTGGGCACGGCGAATATTTCATCCGGGTGGGCGTGGCCAAGACAATTTGCGACAGGGTGAAACTCGCTGACGATGAAATCGAACCGGCAGCAACATCCGCGCTCGCAGAAGTCGCGGAATTGGGCGGCGATGGCGGCGTCATCGTGATGAATGGAGATGGCGGATACGCCTTCGTATTCAACTCGGAAGGCATGTATCGGGGCGTCGTTGACGCTATAGGGGCAAGAACTGCCATCTATGGCGACGAATAGCCTCTTTTCCGCAACAGGATTGCGCGCTAGGGGCAATGCAGAACACATCAGGATAGGACCGTCATGAGCAAGACCTGGGACAAATCGAAACTTCCCTCCCGCCACGTTACCGAAGGGCCGGAGCGCGCGCCGCATCGCAGCTATCTGTACGCGATGGGCCTGTCGACCAAGGACATCCAGAAGCCTTTGGTTGGTGTTGCCTCCTGCTGGAACGAGGCCGCGCCCTGCAACACCGCCCTGATGCGCCAGGCGCATGCCGCCTCCGAAGGCGTCAAGAAGGGCGACGGCACTCCGCGCGAGTTCTGCACCATCACCGTGACGGACGGCATCGCGATGGGCCATGAGGGCATGCGGTCCTCGCTGGTCAGCCGCGACACGATTGCGGACTCGGTCGAACTGTCCATGCGCGGCCATTCCTATGATGCGCTGGTCGGCATTGCCGGCTGTGACAAATCCCTGCCGGGCATGATGATGGCCATGCTGCGCCTCAACGTGCCCAGCGTCTTCCTCTATGGCGGCTCGATCCTGCCGGGCTCCTATGAGGGCCGGGACGTCACCGTGCTCGACGTGTTTGAAGCCGTCGGGGCGCACGCCGCTGGATCGAATTCCATGACTGACGAGAAGCTCCACGCGCTGGAAAAGGTCGCCTGTCCTGGCGACGGGGCGTGCGGCGGCCAGTTCACGGCGAACACGATGGCCTGCGTCTCTGAGGCCATCGGCCTCGCCTTGCCGCTCTCCTCGGCGCTGCCAGCGCCTTACACCGACCGTGACGGCTATGCCGTGGCCAGTGGTGAAGTGGTGATGCAACTGGTCGAGAAGAATCTGCGCCCGCGTGACATCTGCACGCGGGAAGCCTTCGAGAATGCGGCCATCGTCGTCGCCGCGACCGGCGGCTCGACCAATGCGGCGCTTCATCTGCCAGCCATGGCGCATGAGTGCGGCGTTCAGTTCGATCTCGAAGACGTCGCGAAGATCTTCCAGAAGACGCCTTACATCGCGAACCTCAAGCCCGGTGGCGACTATGTTGCCAAGGATTTCGGCGAAGCGGGCGGTGTGCCCATGCTGATGAAGACGCTGCACGAATCCGGCCTGATCAATGGCGACTGCCTGACCGTCACCGGACAGACCTGGGCGGAATACCTCGAAGACATTGAGTGGGACCCGAACCAGAAGGTCATCTATCCGGCAACCGATCCGATCTCGCCAACCGGCGGTGTCGTTGGCCTGTGGGGATCGCTCGCCCCCGATGGCGCCATCGTGAAAGTGGCCGGACTGCACACGCTGCAATTCTCCGGGCCGGCGCGCGTCTTTGATGGCGAGGAAGCCTGTTTCGAAGCCGTGTCCAACCGCGACTACAAGGAAGGCGAAGTTCTCGTCATCCGATATGAAGGCCCCAAGGGTGGCCCCGGTATGCGGGAAATGCTCTCCACCACCGCCGCGATCTACGGTCAGGGCATGGGTGACAAGGTGGCCCTGATCACGGATGGCCGCTTCTCCGGCGCAACCCGCGGCTTCTGCATTGGCCATGTCGGACCGGAAGCGCAGGAAGGCGGGCCCATCGGCCTGCTGAAGGATGGCGACATCATCACCATCGATGCGGAGAAAGGCACGATTGATGTCCGCCTGACACCCGCTGAACTGGAAGACCGCAAACGGCAGTGGAAGCCGCGCATCACGGCCTATGGCTCCGGCGCGTTGCAGAAATATGCCGCGCTCGTTGGCCCGGCCCACAAGGGCGCGACGACCCATCCGGGCTTTGCGGGCGAGCGGCACGTCTACGCGGATATCTGATCTGCCGAGTATTACCAATAACTTGTAGTTAACGCGAATCCCATCAGAAAGAGGAAAATGGGAGACGCAAATGATGCATTTGGTTTCACTAGGCAGCTTTCAAAGCCTCATTCAGTTGGCGATAGCACTGAATATCGGTCTGATGACCATAGGGGCCTATTCTCTCGGTTTGAGGAACAGAGCAGTTGGTCAAAGAAGTCAAAGGCTACAGCAGTTGTCGGCGATTGTTATGCGCAGCAGAGAACTATTTAGGCAGGCTGAAAGCGATACAGCCAAGACTGAGCTAGACCAGATAATCAAAGATGCGACCGACGACTATGGAAAGATCTCGGGGCTGAGCGAAGAGAAGTTTTCTGGCGAAATTGAGACTCGCCCAAGACTTCTTTTAGCATTGATTGGTTTATCAATGGTCTTACTGTTGGGTGCGTCGATATTCCCAAATACAGAAGTGCATGTACTGTTCGGGGTGTGCTTTTTAGTTTTGCTTTTATTGGTAGGAATAAGAGCTTTCGCGGCGGGTAAAGATTTCATTGAGTTTGACACCAATTGGAGAAAGGCTCTTGAGGCTTCCGAGAAAAATCTTGAAAGTTTACTGTCTAAGCTCATAGAAGTAGATGAACAGATTTTTAACCTTAAAAAAAACTCGGAGTAACCTTAGCCGTGAAGTTGGAGTTCCGCCCAAAAGACCAGTCTGCCATTCAGAAAGTAATCAATGCATGTGTAAATTCAGAGCGAGTTGATCAAATATATCGACGTCTTGTTGGCGCTCTTTCCCTGCATAGGTCTGTTGAGGAAGCTAAAAGCTTCTGCTCCGATCATCTGGAGGAAGTCATTTTTGTTCCTAGAGGAAGAGAATATGACGTTCAATTTGAGTGCGGCGTGCAATTGTCTTTGCACCGCACCTCTCGAGATATTTTTTATACCAAACGTGATGGAGCTATAGTTTTGGGCACAGGCTTGCGTGTGTTTTTGAAAAACTAGCAGAGCCACGTCTACGCGGATATCTGATACAGGTTTTACCTGTCACGGAATCCAAGCTTAACTGGGGCGGTCTGTTTTTGAGAGGCCGCCCCAGATGACTCAGGACATGTCCCCGACCGATCCAGCCCCGGCGCAGCAGCCGGTTGACCCGGATATCCAAAAGGCACTGGGGGATTTCCCCGATGAGTTCAGGGATTTCCCGCGCCTCTTCCAGGATGAGATTCGCCCGGCCTTGCTGACCCGCGAAGCCGAGCGCCAGGTCGCCGTCGCAAAAGCGCGGCAGGCACGCTATGTCGGCATAGCGGTGGCCGTCCTGGGCGGGCTGGCCGGCGCGTTCCTCATCCGTCATCCGTTCGCGGCGATCATCGCCGTGATTGTCGGTCTGGGGTACATGTTCTGGGGCGGGCGGGATGTGCGCCGGTTCAGCAAGGAAGCCAAGGATCTGATCGTCCTGCCTGTGGTTCGCAAGCTCGGGCTGGATTTCACGGCCGAGCCGGGATCTGTCGAGTCGATCTACAAGCATCATGATGTCGGCCTGGTGCCGAGCTGGGACCGGGCCAATTATGAAGACCTGCTGACCGGCAGGCGCAATGGCGTGGGATTCGAATTGTTCGAGGCGCATTTGGAAGAGCGCCGGACGTCGAGCGATTCCAAAGGACGGACCCAGACGCGCTGGGTCACTGTCTTCAACGGGCAATGCCTGCGCTTTGAATTTCCCAAACGCTTCTATGGCCGCACCCTGATCACGCGGGATGCCGGTTTCTTCAATCGGTTCGGCGGCGCCAAGGGCATGTCGCGCGCCATGCTGGAAGACCCGGTCTTCGAGAAGATTTTCGAGGTCTACACGACAGACCAGGTCGAGAGCCGCTACTTGCTGACACCGGATCTGATGCAGAATCTCGTCGATCTGGAAAAGGCCTTTCATGGCGGGCGCCTGAAGACCTGTTTTGACGGCGGCGAGATGTTCATCACGCTGGAAGGCGGCAATCTGTTCGAGCCGGGCAGCATGTTCAAGCCGCTCGACAGCGTTGACCGCGTGCGGGAGCTTTTGACCGATTTCGCCGCTATCTTTCGCATTCTGGATGCTGTGGTCATTGGCCGGCGTCAGGAGGGCCTGGAGCGCGATTGAGACGTCTCAAATGCGGCCCTTCCGGGGCAGCCGCGTTCAGCTTTGCTTCAGTGACTTTCCGCCATAAAAACGTGAGCTTAGAGAGAGGCCCCGTTTCATGATCAAATCCATTGCCACCAGTTTCCTGCTTGTCCTTGCCGCGCAGACGGCTGTTGCAGAGGCGATGACTGCGGCGGATGTGAAGCGTTGCAATGCCATGGCTGCGACCATGGCGCCTAAAAAGGCAGAAATTGAAACGATTCAGATGAAACGCGATGACATGGCGGCGGACGTAGAGCTGAAAGGCGAGGCGTGGGAAGACGCTGAAATCCACCGCCTTGTCTCTGCCGCGCATGCCGCGAAGGCGGATGAAACCAAGGCCGCCTACCAGGCCGCAAAGAAAGAATTGATGGGCACCGATCAGGCGCTACAGGCGCTGGCACGTCAATTCAATCAGGATATCAGTTCCTACAATCAGAGCTGTGCTACCGCCAAATAGTCGGCTCGCCATTCCCCAATTCCTTCTGGACCTCGGCTCGCGATGATGCGCATCTTGCGCATTGTCGTCGCACCGACTCGCGAGAACTGTAAAATCCCTATCATGTGTCAACGTTGACAACTTGATTTTGTTAGGCTCCTTGTTGTGCGATAACATTCGAGGCATAGCTTCGGTATAAGCAGAAAAGCGGGCAGGGGGTTGCCTGCCGCGAAACATGGGAGGGCGCGCGGTATGAGCGACGCATCAACGACTGTAAGTATGGATACAGGACAGGGCAGTTTCGGCCAGGTCCTTCTCATCACCGCCGTCGCCACGATCGGCGGATTTCTTTTTGGATTCGACTCGGGCGTGATCAACGGAACCGTTGACGGCTTGCGGGTTGCCTTCAATTCGCAGGATGTCGGGACGGGCTTCAACGTCGCGTCCATGTTGCTGGGTTGCGCCGTCGGCGCGGCGCTGGCGGGCACCCTGTCCGACGCATTCGGCCGCCGTACCATGATGATTGTTGCCGCCGCCTGCTTCATCATTTCCGCCTGGGGCTCGGGCGTTGCCGGTTCGTCAGCGGAATTCGTTGTCTATCGCGTCATTGGCGGTCTCGCCGTCGGCGCGGCCAGCGTCATGTCGCCCGCCTATATCTCCGAGGTTGCGCCTGCGAAGTATCGCGGTCGTCTCTCCTCGATCCAGCAGGTCGCGATCATCAGCGGCCTCTTCCTGGCCTTCGTGTCCAACTACCTCATTGCCCAGGCCACCGGCGGATCGGCGATGAATGAATGGCTGCTCGGCTTTGAAGCCTGGCGCTGGATGTTCTGGATGGAACTCCTGCCCGCCACGTTCTTCCTTGTTGCGCTCCTGTTCATTCCGGAAAGCCCGCGTTTCCTCGTGGCCCAAGGCTCGACGGACAAGGCCCGCTCGGTTCTGTCCCGCCTGTCCGGCGCAAAGGCAGCGCATCGCAAGGTTGATGAGATCGAGCAGTCGCTCGCCAATGACCACAAGCCGTCACTCAAGGACGCCCTTGGCCCGTTCGGGTTCAAGCCCATCGTCTGGGTCGGCATCGGGCTCGCCGTGTTCCAGCAACTCGTCGGCATCAATGTCGTCTTCTATTATGGCGCCGTGCTGTGGCAGGCGGTTGGCTTCTCCGAAAGCGACGCCTTGCTGATCAACATCATTTCCGGTGCGGTCTCGATCATTGCCGTGATCATTGCGCTGCTCCTCATCGACCGGATCGGCCGCAAGCCGCTGCTCTGGGTCGGCTCGCTCGGCATGACCGTGACCCTGGCCATCGTAGCGTTCTGCTTCTCGAAAGCGGTCACGATCGAGGGGGCTGTTAGCCTGCCGGGCAGCTATGGCCTGATCGCGCTGTTGGCGGCCAACGCCTATGTCGTGTTCTTCAACGCGTCCTGGGGCCCCGTCATGTGGGTCGCGCTGGGAGAGATGTTCCCCAACCAGGTGCGCGGCGCAGGTCTTGCCATTTCGGGTTTCGCCCAGTGGATCGCAAACTTTGCGATCACGATGACTTTCCCGATCATGCTCGCAACAGCGGGTATCGGCCTCGCCGGGGCCTATGGCTTCTACGCGGTGTGCGCGCTTATCTCCGTCTTCTTCGTCTTCAAGGCGGTCAAGGAGACCAAGGGATTGGAACTTGAGGAAATGCAGGGCTAGGCCCTTCGAACTTTCAGCCCTCGCCGATCCGTCGGCGGGGGCATTTTTTTAGAAAATACATAAGGGAGGTAGCGATGGCCAAGGCTGTCCGGAAATCGTCAATCATTTCGCTGCTGGGCGGCGTGGCTTGCGTGGCGCTGGTCGCCGGGTGCAGCCACATGCCCCTCAAGTCTGATGCCGTGGAGACGGCCCAGACGGCAGAGCCGGAGCAGACGGCCCTGATGACCGAACAGGATCTGGCCGTCACGCCAGACCTCTGGCCAGAGATCACGGTGCCGGATCTGGATCCGGTGATCGAGGCGCGCATCGACGAGATCATGGCCAAGATGACGTTGGAGCAGAAGGTCGGCCAGGTCATCCAGGGCGACAGCGACAGCCTCACGCCGGAAGACGTGAAGAAATATCGGCTTGGTTCCGTGTTGAGCGGCGGCAGTTCCGCGCCGGGCGATGAGCCCTTCGCGCCCATGGACGCCTGGCTCGCGGATGCGGACGCCTACTGGCAGGCCTCGGTCGATCCGGAAGGCGTTGAGATCGCCATTCCCGTCATCTGGGGCATCGACGCCGTTCACGGTCATGCCAACCTGACGGGCGCCACGATTTTCCCGCACAATATCGGCCTTGGCGCCGCCAATGATCCGGACCTGATCGAGGAGATCGCCCGGATCACGGCCGAGGAACTTATCGTATCGGGTCATGACTGGACGTTCGCCCCTACCATCGCCACCCCGCGTGATGATCGCTGGGGCCGGACCTATGAAGGCTATTCCGAACGCCCGGAGATTGTTCGCGCCTATGCCGAACGGATCGTCTACGGACTGCAGGGGCGGCCAGCAGACGAGAGCTTCCTCGGTGACGGCCACGTCATTTCCAGCGCCAAGCATTATGTCGGCGATGGCGGTACGCTGGACGGCATCGACCAGGGCGAGACCCAGGCGACCGAGCAGGAACTGATCGACATTCACGCTCAAGGTTATTTCACCGCGCTCGAAGCCGGTGTGCAGACCGTGATGTCGTCCTTCTCCAGCTGGCAGGGCGTCAAGATGCATGGCAGCCATGCCATGCTGACTGAAGTACTGAAAGATCGCCTCGGCTTCACAGGCTTTGTCGTCGGTGACTGGAATGGCCACGGACAGGTACCAGGTTGTACGAATACGGATTGCCCGCAATCGCTGAATGCCGGCCTCGACATGTATATGGCGCCGGACAGCTGGAAGGGCCTGTATGAGAGCACGCTCCAGCATGTGAAGGATGGCAACATCCCGATGGAGCGTCTTGACGATGCCGTGCGCCGTATCCTGCGTGTGAAGCTCGCCTATGGCATTTTCGACAAGCCTGCCCCGAGCGAGCGCCCCGGCGCAAATGATGAAAGCCTGCTGGCAACGCCGGCGGCCCGCGAAGTGGCCCGCCGGGCCGTGCGGGAATCCCTTGTCCTGCTCAAGAACAATGACAACCTTCTGCCGCTCAACACGGACCAGACCGTTTTGGTCATCGGCGACGGCGCCGACAGCATCACCAAGGCGGCTGGCGGCTGGACCCTGTCCTGGCAGGGGGGCGGCTATGACAATGGCCACTTCCAGAATGGCGAATCCATCCTGGAAGGTATCGAGGATGCCTTGCTGCCAGGGGGCGGTACGCTGGTCTTCGATCCGACAGGCGAATCCGATGTCGACGCCGATGTCGTGATCGCGGTGTACGGCGAAAATCCGTATGCAGAAGGAATTGGCGATGTGCGGACGATGGATTTCGTCCCGAACGGATTCGACACCACGAAGCTTGAGGCCTTCAAGGACAAGGGCATTCCGGTCGTGTCGATCTTCCTGTCCGGCCGTCCGCTTTGGGTGAATCCGGAGATGAATGATTCCGATGCCTTCGTGGCGGCCTGGCTTCCGGGCTCCGAGGGGGGCGGCGTGGCCGATGTCCTGTTCCAGACGGAGCCGGAGTATGATTTCACCGGCCGCCTGTCCTTTTCCTGGCCAGCAACGGCCCAGCCCGGACGGCTCAATCCGGAAGATGCGCCTTACGAACCGCTGTTCGAATACGGATATGGCCTCAGCTATGCCTCCGCTGCCTCAGAGCTTGGCGAGCTGAGCGAAGATCCGGGCTTGTCAGAAGAGCTGATGGGCAATGCTGACCCGCGCACCCTGTTCAAACGGGGCCGGCCCGGCGACCGGTGGGCCACGCTTCTCGCGTTCGAAGGCGCCTACACGACGCTTCAGCCCGGTCTCACCGAACTGGCCGGCCTTTCGATCAGCCGCACGGATTATGACATCCAGGAAGACGGTCTGGTGCTGACCTGGTCTGAGCCGGCCGGTGCGCTCTACTTCGGGTCGTTCACCAATCCGGTCAATTTGAATGCAGACGGAGACACTGCGCTCGACATCGTCTTCGCGGCCAAGGTGCCGGACGGCGGCGAACATGCCGTTACGATCAGCGGCTCGTGTGACCAGGATGGAAATTGCGAGGCGATTGAAACGCTCACGGTCACAGGCGCGGAATGGGCCGAGTACCGCACGCCGGCCGCTTGTCTCGGCCTGACGGATATGACCAGCGTTCAAATTCCGGCTGTGATCGGGACGGAAGAAGCCGGCACCGTTGCCATGGCGGACATCCGGTTTGAACCGTCAACGGGCGAGGCGGCCTGCACCGACTAGGAACCAGCCTGCTTCATCTCAAATCAACAATGGCGGCCTCAACTGGAGGCCGCCATTTTCATGTGTGTGTGGATCAGCCTTATTCCGACTGCGCGTAGACCCCCAGAAGCGTGCCGACAAAGCCGCCAGCCTTCTCGGTGCTGAGGATTGTGCCATCTTCTCCCAGCGCAACAGGCTGCCATTCGCCCTCAGGAGAGGCCTGATAGAAGTCGATCTCGGGACCCTGCGCGGCGATTTTCAGCTTCAGCGGCTCGCCCGGCGCGGCAAGGGCAGGGACTTCGGTGACAATCTCGCCGTCCGGATCTGCGTTTTCGCTCGCGCGCCTGCGCAGCCGTACGACAGATGTGCCCTCCTCATTGAGGGAGAGGCCGAGCGTGTAATAGGCCGCATCATTCTGGAACGCGGCGAGGCCCGCTTCGTCATCGGAATCGCCCGGCACAAACATGACTTCTGTATAGGCCTCGGCATTCGTGTGCTGCTGGCGTCGCCCAAGGAAGGAGGGGTGCCCCGGATCGCCGACTCCTTGGGCGCGTTTCTCAAGCACAAGGTCGCCAGTCTCAAGCCGGTAGCCGTCTTCTGAAGGAATGCGCACGGTGAGCCAATGGAGCGGCAATGCCTCCTCATCGAAGGCGTCCGTATAGGTGAAATTTCCCGTTAGGGGCAGCGGCGCGTCCGGTTGGGCGGGAAGGGCAGGCCGGTCAATGACATGCGGGATCACGTCTCCGGGTGCCGTAATGCGCGGGATTCCATTCTCCCACGTCACCGGCATCAGGAAGGTTTCCCGGCCTGTATTGTACTCATTGCCCTGATAGGGCCGTGTGCCGAGGAAGACAGCCCACCAATTGCCGTCACCATCCTGTGTGAAATCAGCATGCCCGACCGACGTGATCGGCTCCGGCCGGTCTTCGGGAAGGTCGCGCTGTGTCAGGACCGGGTTGTCCGGGTGCGGCGTAAACGGCCCAAGCGGAGACTCGGCCGTCAGGATAACTTGTGAATGCTGCGGGCCGGTGCCCCCTTCGGCTGCGCTCAGCAAATATTTGCCATCCACCTTGTAGAGATGTGGGCCTTCGATCCAGACGGGCTTCTTCGACAAATCCACGCCGCCATTCACGGCAACGACCGGCTCGGAGACTTGCGCGAAACTTTCCGGATCGACCTCGCGAATCCAGACGGCGCGATGGCCCTGATAGAGTGGTTCGCCCTCAGGGGCGTCATTGTTCAGGATGTAGGCCTTGCCATCCTCATCGAAAAAGAGAGACGGATCGATCCCGCCGACATGTGGCAGCCAGACCGGATCGGACCAGGGGCCGGCCGGGTCGGTTGCGGTCACGATGAAATTGGCGCCGCAATCGACGCAGGTATTGATCACATAGAACAGGCCGTCATGGAACTCGATGGTCGGGGCAAAGACGCCGCGCGACACGGTGAGCCCGGAAAAGTCCAGCATGTCCGGCCGGTCGATAACATTGCCGATCTGGGTCCAATTGATCAGGTCGCGGCTATGGAACACCGGAATGCCGGGATAGTGAGTGAAAGAGGAATTCACGAGGTAATAATCCTCGCCCACTTTCACGATGCTGGGGTCCGGATAATAGCCCGCCAGGATCGGGTTGCGCGCCTGACCCTCAGAGAGGGGCAGGTCAAATATCGGGTCGCTGCCACTATAGGTGAGGTAAGCGAAACGCGCTTCCGCGCTTGCAGGCGCTGGGGTGCTCGGGGCGTCAGCAGGCCCGCAGGCCGCTGCCAGGGTAAGCGCGCCGATACTGGCAGCGGACCTCCAATTCCGTATTCGCCTTTGCATGGCTCCGCTCCCTCTGTCGCCTGTCCGGTATGGACCCGGTTTCTATTCGGGGTATGATAGCGTTACCAAAGGGGAATACCAAGGCCACCAAGAGCCGCATTCAACAGGGAGGAAACCATGACCGGATTGACCAGACGCGACACCTTCGCCTCGGTTTGGACAAGGGGTGGAGCGGGCGGAAAATGGCGGGGTTCACGCCCGGCACCCGCTGAAACCAGATATCGCTGCAAGAAGATGCGCGCCTGAGGGGCAGATGCGCTCAGCTCCGCACCCTGTGTGTGCCCTGACCTGCGCCACATTACCCCATCTGGCTGAATCGTCTTGAAAAACTTGCAGAAACGGTTTGATGTCCCGACGTTCAGGCGACGCAAGACATAGAAGGAATAGCAGGATGGGACCCCTGCTGACGGGATAAGAAACACGAATATGGCCGAAAAAATTACAAAAACAGGACGGCGCCAACACGCGACGATCAAGGAAGTTGCTGAACTTGCCGGCGTGTCTCAGATGACGGTCTCGCGCGTGCTCAATCGCCGGGATGTGGTACGCGAAACCACCCGCGCCCGTGTCGAGGACGCCATCCGGGAATTGAAGTATCGCCCGAACCTGCTGGCGCGCAGCCTTGCCGGCGGCAGTTCGCTGTTCATCGGCATGATCTTCAACAATCCCAGCAACTCCTATCTGAGCGAGCTGCTGATCGGCGCGATGAACCGCTGCCGCGAAGCGGGACACCATCTGGTGCTCGAGGACTTCTCCTCCTATCAGGACCCTTCCGATGTGGACGAGCTTGTCGGCCGTGTCAGTGGTGCCGGCCTGGACGGCATTCTCGTCGTGCCGCCGCTCAGCGAAGACGACCTCCTTCTGTCCAAGCTGGAAGAGGCGGGCATCCCCTGCGTCCTGATCGCGCCGCGCACCCAGCCGGAATCCGGCACGAGCCTCGCCATCGACGACGAGGCCGCCGCCAAGCGCATGACGGAATACCTGATTGCTCATGGCCATACCCGGATCGGTTTCGTGATCGGCGCCGAAGACCAGATCTCGTCGCATCGCCGCTATAGCGGGTTCCAGCTGGCAATGAAGGAACATGGTCTCGACATCGATCCCAATCTCGTTCGGCGCGGTCGCTTCACCTATCGGAGCGGCATGGAAGCGGCCGACAAGATGCTGGATCTCACAGACCAGCCCACGGCAATCTTTGCCAGCAATGATGACATGGCCGCCGGCGTGATCGCGTCGGCTTTCCGACATGGCAAGCGCGTGCCGGAAGACATTTCCGTGGTCGGATATGATGACACGCCCATCGCGAGCGCGATCTGGCCACAGCTGACCACGGTTCGCCAGCCGATCGCCGAAATGGGCTACCAGTCAGTCGATTTGCTGGCATCCTTCATCACCCAGGAAGAGGGCGAAGCGGGCGATCTGAACCCCGTTCTGGATGTCGCGATCATCGAACGCGATTCCGTCATCAAGGTCTGAAGCCAGACGTTTCAGGCCTCGCGGATGGTCAGGCTGATCCGTGCTGACAGCGTTTCACCGGGGGCAAGGCTGTGCAGCCCTGTCAGTTCGGCCGGATGCTGGCTGTTGACCGCGTCGGGCGCGTGGCTGACCGGTTCGACGCAGAAGAAATCCTGTCCCTTTGGCGTGTAGATCACCATGTGACCGAGCACAGCGTCCGAGACCATTTCAACGCGCAGGTTCCGGCTGGGCCATTCGATGCAGCTGAGCCGGTCTGAAACGGTGAAGGCATTGTCGAGGTCAAGTTCATCGACGACCCGCCAGTCGGACACATCAGCGCCCGCGGCCGGCACATCCAGCCTGTCGGGGATCATGCCCTCATCCGACGTCCAGACCCGGTCGACCGGCACGGTCACGCGCGCATCCATGCGAGGGAAATAGGGGTGCCAGCCAAGACCGGCAGGCATGGGGTCTTCACTCTGATTGGTCAGGCGAAGCGTCAGGTCCAGGCCATCTTCCCGCAGGGTGAAATCCTGTTCCGCGCGATAGGCCCACGGCCAGTCTCCGGGCCTGTAGTCAAACACCAGCCGCGCATGATCGCTGCCATGCTCTGCCACCTGCCAGGCCGCATGCCAGGCCTGACCGTGAATGGCGTGCGGTTCGGGCAGGAAGTTCGGCGCGAGGGACACAGCGTGGCCATTCCAGACAAAGCGGCCTTCGGAAATCCGGCCTGAGAACGGGAATAGGGGGAAACCCCCAGTCTGCAGCGGGCTTTCATCCGCAGTGCGCGCAAAAGGGCGCAGAATGTCCTGGGTCTTGTAGGTCAAGCCGCCCACACTGCCGCCGAGGTCGGGCAGCAAGGTCAACTTCATGGCTTTGGTTTCGAGTATGAGGCGCGACAGCGCAGTTGAATCGGCCAAACCCCGATCTCCCTTATCCGCAAGTGTTGGCTACAAAGCATGCTAACGCTAACATGAAAAGCTGGATCGGTCTTTTTGCCGGACCTTGACGTTGCGGCAGAGGCGGATCTGCCGCGTTTCGGCGAGTTGATATTCCGCTCTTGCGATGGCAAAGGTGAAATGATAGCGGTATCATTTAGTGGACAGCTGCACTCAGACGGGCTGCCAAGGAGGACATTCGAAACGTGTTTCTAGGGATCGACATAGGCACATCCAGCGTGAAGGCAGCGCTGATTGATGAGGCAGGACGCCAGGTTGAAGTCAGCCAGGCGGAGCTCCCGATTTCGCGCCCCAAACCCCTCTGGTCCGAACAAAATCCATCCGATTGGTGGACCGCCACGAACATGGCCGTCGCCAAACTGGATGTGAATCGCCGTCATCAGGTGAAGGCTGTCGGCCTGTCCGGCCAGATGCATGGCGCGACCCTGCTCGACAAGTCGCTCGCCTCGATCCGGCCGGCCATTCTCTGGAATGATGGGCGCAGCTTCGAAGAATGCCGAGACCTGCAGGAGAGCACACCCGCTTTCGTGTCCAAGGGCGGCAATCTCGTGATGCCCGGCTTTACCGCGCCGAAGCTCGAATGGGTGCGCCGGCACGAGCCGGAGGCCTTCGACAAGGTGCACAAGGTGCTCCTGCCAAAGGATTATGTGCGCCTGCGCATGACAGGCGATCTGGCGTCCGACATGTCGGATTCGTCCGGCACGCTCTGGATGGATGTTGCCGCGCGGACCTGGTCGGAAGAATTGCTCGCGGCCTGCGGCCTGACGGTCGATCACATGCCAAAGCTCTATGAGGGTCATGAAGTGACCGGTGTTCTGCGCCAGGAAGCGGCCGAAGCCTGGGGCATGGACCGCGTGCCGGTGGTTGCCGGCGGCGGCGACAATGCAGCGGGCGCAGCCGGGGTCGGCGTGATCGACGAGGGCGAAGCGCTCCTCTCCCTCGGAACCTCCGGCGTGATTTTCGTTGCGGGCAATACGTTCCGTTCCAATCCCGATTCTGCGGCGCATGCCTTCTGCCATGCCTTGCCGGACCGGTGGCACCTAATGTCAGTCATGTTGAGCGCAGCCAGCTGCCTCGACTGGGCCGTCAAACTGACCGGGACATCCGACGCAGGTGAGCTCGTGCGGCTCGCGCAGGCAGAGGCAGGCCTTAACGGGTCTGAACTCTTCCTCCCCTATCTGTCTGGCGAACGTACGCCTCACAATAATCCCCATGCGTCGGGTGTCCTGTTCGGTCTGACCCATGATTCCGGCCCGGCGCAGATCGGCCAGGCCGTGCTCGAAGGCGTGGCCTTTGGCATGGCGGACGGCTTCCGCGCGCTCGTGGAGTCCGGCGTGGATGTGCATTCGATTTCCGTCATCGGCGGCGGAGCCCAATCGACCTATTGGGGCCGTATCCTGTCCGCCGTTCTGGATCGCCCGATGGTCTACCGCGATGGCGCAGCCACAGGCCCGGCCTATGGCGCCGCGCGTCTGGCCCGCTACGCCATAATGGGCGGCTCGGTCGATGAAATGTTCGAGGCACCCGAAGTGCTTCAGATTGTTGAGCCGAAGGAAAGCGACAGCGACCGGCTGGCCCCCAAATATGAGAAATTTGGTACATTGTACCGTATGCTGAAAGATGCGTTCTGAGGAGAAATAAAGACATGGCTGACGGACAGATCAAGGTAGGCGGCGATCCCGTCTTCAAGAACATTGACCCGATCAAGTTTGAGGGACCAGACAGCGACAATCCGCTGGCTTACCGTTATTACAACAAGGACCAGATGGTCATGGGCAAGCGGATGGAAGACCATCTGCGCATGGCCGTGTGCTATTGGCACACCTTCTGCTGGGACGGTTTTGACGTCTTCGGCGGCGGCACGTTCAACCGCCCCTGGCATGGCGCCGCGAATGACCGCGCCGCAGCCGATGCGAAGATGGCTGCAGCCTTCGAATTCTTCAGCAAGCTCGGCCTGCCTTACTATTGCTTCCACGATGTGGATGTCACCGAAGACTCTCCGACACCGGACGATCTGTCGAACAATCTCAAGCGCCAGGCCGACCGTCTCGCAGCCTATCAGGAAGCGACCGGCATCAAGCTGCTCTGGGGCACGGCCAATCTGTTCAGCAATCCGCGTTTCGGCGCCGGTGGCCTGACCAATCCGAACCCGGAGGTGGCCGCGGTTGCCGTCCGCCAGATCCGCGATTGTATGGAAGTGACGCAGGCGCTTGGCGGCGAGAATTACGTGCTCTGGGGCGGCCGCGAAGGCTATGACACGCTGCTGAACACAGACCTCGACCGCGAACTCGGCAATTTCGGACGCTTCCTCGCAATGGTTGTCGACCACAAGCACAAGATCGGCTTTGAAGGAAAAATCCTGATCGAGCCGAAGCCGCACGAGCCGATGTATCACCAGTATGATTTCGACTCCGCGACCGTCTATGGCTTCCTTAAGCGCTTCGGCCTCGAAGACGAAGTCCAGGTCAACATCGAGCCGAACCACGCCACGCTGGCAGGCCACAGCTTCGCCCACGAGATCGCCACGGCTGTCTCGCTCGGCATCATGGGCTCGATCGACATCAATTGCGGCAACTACCAGAATGGCTGGGACACCGACCAGTTCAATCTCGACACCCGCGACATCACGCTGGCCCTGATCGAATTGCTGCCATCCGGCGGCCTCGACACCGGCGGCTTCAACTTCGACGCCAAGGTGCGCCGTCAGTCGAGCACGGTCGAAGACCTGTTCCACGCCCATGTCGGCGGCGTCGACGCGCTGGCCCGCGCGCTGCTGTCGGCGGCCGATATTCTTGAAAAGGGCGAGATCGCCAAGCTCAAGACGGAACGCTATGCCGGCTGGGAGAATTCCGACCTCGGCAAGATGATGCTGTCGGAAGGTGCGAGCCTCGAAAGCATCGCCAACAAGGCCGCCGAATCGGGTGTGAATCCGTCCCACACCAGTGGTCGCCAGGAAATGCTGGAAAACCTGGTGAACCGCAGCCTGAAGTAAACCGGACAGCGGCAGGCCTTGCCGGCGTGTATTGAGCGCTGGCAAGGCCTTGTCACTGTGAGGAAAAAGAAGCTAAGTTTGTCCGCCATACCCCTATGAGCGGACGAACTTGCTTGCGGCGGATTTCTGCTGCGCGATTGGCTTGCTCCTGAGGGTTCCAATTGAGGAGCCGCGATGACCGACGGGCTGAAAACGCACAGGACTTCCGGACATGTCCGGCCCGCCACGATCATTGACGTGGCGCGCGAGGCAGGCGTGTCCTTCAAGACCGTCAGCCGCGTGCTGAATGGTGAGACCAATGTGCGGGAAGAAACCCGTGTAAAAGTGCTCGAAGCGGTCAAGACGCTCAACTATCGCACCAATCACAATGCGCGGAATTTGCGGGCGCGGCACAGCCACATCATCTGCCTGTTCTACGCCAACCCGTCGCGCAACTATATCGGCGAAGTCCAGCTCGGCGCGCTGCAGCGCTGCCAGGCCTATGGCTACAGTCTCATCACCGAGGATTGCAGCGACAATCACCCTTCGCTGCTGGCCTTGCGGGCCGAGACCAAGCTGGCGGGCGCCATCCTGACGCCGCCCTTGTCCGATGATGAGAAGCTGATTTCCGAACTCCAGAACCGGGGCATCCCCTTCGTGCGCATCGCGCCGGCCGAAGATGTGGATCATGGTCAGGATGTCGCCATAGACGATGCCGCCGCCGCGCGTGAGATGACCGAATACCTGATCGGGCTCGGCCATCGGCGCATTGGCTTCATCAAGGGAGCCGATTCCCATGCGCAGGCGGTCCGACGCTTTGCCGGCTACCGGCAGGCCCTGGAAGAGGAGGGCATCCCCCTCGACCCGGACCTCGTCCAGAGCGGCGACTTCGCGTTCGATTCCGGCGTTTCATGTGCTGAAACCCTGCTGTCGCTGGATGACCGGCCCACCGCCATCTTTGCCAGCAATGACGACATGGCTGCCGGCGTGCTGGCGGCTGCCTATCGGGGGCAGATCAATGTGCCGAAGGATCTCTCCGTGGTCGGCTTTGATGACACGCCACTTGCCACCACAATCAGCCCGTCCCTGACGACCATCTACCAGCCGAGCCGGGAACTTGCCGCCGAAGCGGTCAGCATGTTGCTGGAAGAGTCTGCGCCCGGAGGCGAAGCGCCCCGGCACAAGCTGCTCGATTACAAGCTGATGCTGCGGGAATCGACCGCTGCGCCGCAGGGCTGACGCACAAATCGCGAGTTTCCCACCCCCTCGCTTTCGTGTAAGTCGCGCGGCGATGACCAAGATTACCCCCCTCTCGCATATCGCCCAGACCAAGCCCTATGTGCCCGGTGGCAAGCTCGCCGGCGCGAGCGGCTCCGTGATCATGCTGGCCTCCAATGAAAACCCGTTCGGCCCCAGTCCCAAAGCGATTGAGGCGATGAAAGCCGTGGCGGGCGAGGTGCATGTCTATCCTGATCCGGAATACCGGGCCTTGCGGGAAACAATTGCCGAGGCGGTTGGCATTGCCGATTCGAGCCGTGTGGTGGTCTCGGCCGGGTCGGACGAAATCATCCACCTGCTGACCCAGAGCTATGCCGGGCCCGGCGACGAAATCCTGTTCACCGAGCATGCCTTTTCCATGTATCGCGTCTCAGCCCTGTCACATGGGGCCACGCCGGTTACCGTGCCTGAAACCGATCTGACCGCGGGCGTGAACGCGATCCTTGGCGCGGTATCGGAGCGGACGAAAATCCTCTTCCTCGCCAATCCGAACAATCCGACCGGCACGATGCTGCCCGTCGAGGCGCTGGAACAGCTGCAGGACAGCCTGCCGCCGCATGTCTTGTTCGTGGTCGACGGCGCCTATGCCGAATATGTCGGCCCGGAATACGAAGCGCAGATTCGGGACCTCGTGGACCGGAAAGCCAATACGGTGATGATGCGCACCTTCTCCAAGATCCACGGGCTTGCGGCCTTGCGTCTTGGCTGGGGCTACATGCCCGCCGAGATCGCCGAGACCTATCAGCGTATTCGCGGGCCCTTCAATGTGAATGGCCTGGCTGTGGCCGCCGGCATGGCCAGCATTCAGGATACCGACTTCCTGGCCAAGAGCCGTGATCATAATACCGACTGGCGCGCCCGCATGACCGAGGCTCTGAATGCGATGGGCCTTCCGACCCCGCACAGCGACGCGAACTTCGTGTTGCCGGAGTTCGGCTCCTCAGAGCGCGCTGCGGCGGCGAACGACTTCCTTAAGGCGCGCAACATCCTCGTCCGCGCTGTTGGGGGCTATAGCCTGCCGGAACGGTTGCGGATTACAGTTGGCTCGGCAGACGACAATCAGGCTGTCCTGGCCGCGCTGAAAGAGTTCACCGCGTCACGCTGATATTGTCGATGAGGCGCGTCTTGCCCAGCCATGCCGCGCCGAGCAGCCGCGCAACCTTGCCAGAGGGTAAGGGCGCATCAGGCAGGTCTTCCAGGGAATCGGGATCGACAAGGCTGACATAGTTCATCTCCGTGAAGCCGGACGCCATGATCAGGCGCCGGGCTTCTTCCAGCACGTCTGACGGCGTCGCGCCCAGAGACAGGCGAACCGAGGCCCGGTGCAGGGCGGCCTGCATCGCCCCGGCTGCACGGCGCTGTTCGGGCGATAGGTAGAGATTGCGCGAAGACTGCGCGAGCCCGTCCGCGTCACGGGTCGTCTCCCCGCCGAGGATTTCAATGGGGAAACCGAGATCCTTCACCATCCGGCGGATGATCTGCAGCTGCTGGTAATCCTTCTCCCCGAACACGGCGACATCCGGCTGGACGTGCAGGAAGAGGCGCGCCACCACGGTCGCGACGCCATAGAAGAAGTGTGGTCGGTAGATCCCGTCCAACAGGTCGGACATCTGCTCGACGCGCACATTGGTGCGGGTGCCTTCCGGGTACATTTCCTCGACCGTGGGCAGGTAGACGAGATCGCATCCCGCCGAATCGAGTTTCGCCCGGTCGGCCGATTCGTCGCGCGGATATGTGTCGAAATCCTCACCAGGTGCGAACTGTGTGGGGTTCACAAACACGCTGGCGACGGTTTTTGTCACCTTGGTGCGGGCCTTTTGCACAAGCGACAGATGCCCCTCATGCAGGGCCCCCATTGTGGGAACAAATCCAATAGTTTCACCGGCTTGGCGCCATGCCCGAATCTGTTGTTGCAGCTCGGCCCGCGAGCGTGCCGCGTCCGTTAACTTACCTGTCATGGAATTCACTATGAAAACTTCCTGTATGAGGATTGTTTAAAACATCCTGCCAGAGGATTTCGTAAACGCGTTGTTAACCCATTCGGAGGAATTTCAAACCTATGACACATCGCATTCTCGCTCCGCTTAAAACCTTCGCGCTTTCTATCGGTCTCCGACTGGCAGCAGGCAAGTCCAGGCTTGCTGAAACCGCCTTACCCGAGCCGATCCGGGAATATCTGAACCCGAATGCCGTTGACGAATGGATGTTTGATCGCGACGGCAGTCCGGTAACTGAATCCGCGGCGCTCTACACACGCGATCTCGGACGCGTCTCCAACACGCTCTCCAGCCTTCGCGGCCTGCTCACCGACATTGCGGCCCACGCACCGGTCAGCGCCGAGCTGCCGATGCAAGCCGCCTTCGGCCCGATCATGTCGGACGATGTGCTGTTCGATGGCGAGCCGATGGCCGCGCATTATGGCGACATGCCTGCTGAAGACGCCGACCTGTTCATGGACGTGATCTCCAGTGGCAAGCCTGCCAGCGCCGAGATGTCTCACGTCGCCTGAGCCCTAACCAACCAAATTGTCCCGCAAGGAGTTGTCGATAATGCCCGCTGATGGATTCGCCCCGCTCGAAACGGTTAGCGGCCCGGACCTGTCAGCGCAGCAGCGCGAGGCCCGGGTCATTGTCGTGGGCAATGAAAAGGGCGGAGCGGGCAAGTCGACGGTCTCCATGCATTTGTCGGTCGCGTTGATGCGGATGGGCAAGAAGGTCGGGGTCATCGACCTCGACGTCCGCCAGCGCAGCCTGACACGCTATCTGGAAAACCGTCTCCGCTGGATGCAGTCCACCGGCGCGAAGCTTCCCATGCCGGAAATCGTGCGCGTGGATGCCTCCACCGAACGCGATCTCGACAAGGCCGAATCCGAAGAGACCCAACGCTTCCTCAGCAGCGTGGCGCGCCTGAAGAAAGCCTGCGATTTCATCATCATCGATGGTCCGGGCGGCGACACATACCTCTCGCGTCTCGCGCATGTGAATGCCGACACGCTGATTACGCCGCTGAATGACAGCTTCGTTGATTTCGACCTGCTGGGCGATGTGAACCCACAGACGCTCGAAGTGCTGCGCCCGAGCTTCTACTCCGAAATGGTCTGGTCCTGTCGCAAGAAGAAGGCGCAGACGTCGCGCCGTCCGATCGACTGGATCGTCATGCGTAACCGCATGTCGCCGCTCGCAGCGCGCAACAAGGAACGCGTTGGCGAGGCGCTGACCAATCTCTCCAAGCGGATCGGCTTTCGCCTCGCGCCTGGCCTGTCGGAGCGCGTGATCTATCGCGAACTGTTCCCGGCCGGCCTGACCCTGCTGGACCTCACCGAGAAGGGCTCCAACGTCTCCTTCACGATGAGCCATGTCGCCGCCCGCCAGGAAATGCGCGACCTGTTGATCGTCTTGCAGCTACCCGAACTCGTCGGCGCCGAAATCGAGTTCTGATCTCCCGAAAAATATCCCGATAAAAGGCCGGCCTCAGGGCTGGCCTTTCGCGTTTCACAGGCTCACACTCCTCCGAAAACTGGAGGACACGGAGATGGTATTCAACAATAGCGACTGGCTGGCACAGGTTCAGGAAGAGATTGTCGATCCGGATCGCGAGATCATTGATCCGCATCACCATCTCTGGCCGCAGACGGACATGCACTACAATGTACCGGAATTCCTCGCTGATCTGACCAGTGGGCACAATGTGGTCCAGACGGTCTTCATGGAGTGTGGCGCGGCCTATCGCGAGGATGGGCCGGACCATCTGAAACCCGTCGGCGAGACCGAGTTCGTGGCAGCGGCTGCCGCAGAGATGAAAGCCAAGGGCGGGCCCTATATTGCCGGCATTGTCGGCCATGCGGACCTGCGCAGTTCGCGCCTGGAGGAAATCCTCGACGCCCATATGGACGCCGCCAAGGGCCTGTTCCGCGGCATCCGTCATGCCGGGTCGCGCGACACCAGCGGTGCCACCTTGCGCATTCCGGGCCGCGCGCCCGAGCGTCTCTATGCGGATGAAGATTTCCGCCGGGGCCTGCAGCTGCTCGGCGAGCACAACCTCTCCTATGACACCTGGCACTATCACCATCAGAACCGCGACTATCTCGATCTGGTGAAGGCGGTGCCGAACACGACCATGGTGCTCGACCATTTCGGCACGCCGCTGGGCATCGGGCCTTATGCCGAGAAACGCGAAGAGATTTTCGAGCAGTGGCAGGACGACATGGCCGACCTCTCCCATTGCCCGAATGTCGTCGCCAAGCTCGGCGGCCTCGCCATGCCGGACAATGGCTGGGGGTGGCATGAGCGCGACACGCCGCCAACCTCGGACGAGTTCGTGCTCGCCCAGCAGCGCTATTACGATCACATGATCGACTGTTTCGGCGCGGCCCGCTGCATGTTCGAGAGCAATTTTCCGGTGGATCGCTGGTCCATCAGCTATCCGGTCCTGTGGAACGGATTGAAAAAGATTGCGGCGAAATATTCGGAAATCGAGCAACGCGCGCTGTTTACGGAAACCGCGCGCCGCATCTACCGGCTGTAGCGCCGTCTAGGCAGGGGCCTGCATTGACTTTATAGGCCTCGGCCCATGACGACATTTCCATTCGAGATCAAGGCGACCGAGGGCAAGGCCCGCACGGGCACGCTCAAGACACCGCGCGGCGACATCCGCACGCCGGCCTTCATGCCTGTGGGCACGGCCGGCACGGTCAAGGCGCTCTATATGGACCAGGTGAAGGAGGCCGGGGCGGATATCATCCTCGGCAACACCTATCACCTGATGCTGAGGCCCGGCGCAGAGCGCGTGAAGCGGCTCGGCGGCCTGCACGCCTTTGCGCACTGGGACGGCCCGATGCTGACCGACAGTGGCGGTTTCCAGGTCTGGTCCCTGGCGCAATTGCGCAAGATGGATGCCGACGGCGTAACCTTCCAGAGCCACATCGATGGCTCCACGCACCGGCTGACGCCTGCGCGCAGCATCGAGATCCAGGCTGACCTGCTGGGCGCCGACATCTCCATGCAGCTGGACGAATGCACCGACTATCCCTGTTCGCACGAAGAGGCCGAGCGCAGCCTCGACCTGTCGCTTGACTGGGGGCAGCGGAGCCTCGACGCCTTCGGTGACCGAGAGGGCCAGACCCTGTTCGGCATCGTGCAGGGTTCCAATTTTGCCGACCTGCGGGAGAAATCCGCCAAGGGGGTCGTCTCCCAGGGCTTTGGGGGTATCGCGCTCGGCGGGCTCGCTGTGGGTGAGGGGCACGACCAGATGTGCGCCACCATCGACATGACGGTGCCGCATCTGCCGGGCCATCTGCCGCGCTATGTGATGGGCGTCGGCAAGCCAATCGATCTGGTGGAGAGCGTCGCGCGCGGTATCGACATGTTCGATTGCGTCCTGCCCACGCGGTCTGGCCGTCATGGACAGGCCTGGACGTGGGATGGGCCGGTGAACGTCAAGAATGCGCGGTTCGCGGAAGACACCTCCCCGCTCGACGAGGCGGTGAATTGCCCGGCCAGCCAGGATTATTCACGCGCCTATTATCACCACCTCTTCAAGGCGGGCGAATATCTGGGGCCCATGCTGCTCAGCTGGCACAACACGGCCTTCTTCCAGGCCCTGATGGCGGAGATCCGGCTCAGTATTGCGGAGGGACGGTTTGAAGCCCTTCGTCATCGACTGCAGACGCCGTGGGCGTCGACGAAGTCGGCTCCGAAGGACCAACAGGCGTAAGATTTTCCAGCTGCTTCTGCTGGTAGGAATCATAGGCGCCTGAATTCTGCACGGTCGGCGCATCGCCCTTGAAGGTGACCGCCGTCGGGTCGCGCTCTGCGGCGAAGTCCGGACGGGCAGGCAGGGGGCAGTCCATGGCGAGGCCCATGCCTTTCAGATAGGCGCGCCGCTGGGCGCCAATCTTGTAGGCCAGATTGTATTTCTTTTCATGGCTTTCCGCGCCGGTAGCCTTGCGCACAATTCCCCGGAACGGGATCAGGCCGCGGGCCTCCGAGGCGATGGCGCCGAGGGTCGCATCCGCAGCCGAATCTGCGAGCTTCTCGGTCCGCAATCTTTCATCCGGTACCGGTGTGTCCCAGTCCGGCCCGAGCACCGCGTCGAGTTCTGCCAGGCGGCGTTCGACCTCATCGCAATTCATCTTCTCCGGCATGTCATAGGGACTCTGAACCCCTTCGAGGATTTCCGGAATCGGCTCGCGGCGCAGGTTGAAATCTTCCAGCGGTGACAGGGCTGCATCCGACAGGCCGTTCCGTGTCTGGGTATAGGCGCTGCCGGCGGCGTCCCCAACATTTTCGGTCAGGCTGCCATCCGACTCGGTTTGTTGGGTTGTGGGAGCAGGCTGGCTGGCGCACGCGCCAACTGCTGCAAGTGTAAGGAAAAGGGGGAATATACGTCTCATGCGGCGAGGGTGATGCGAAAATTGTGGCGACTTCAAGCCATACAATGCAAGAGGCGGTTGACCGCTCGGTTCTGGTCGCCTAAATCGCGCGTTCCGGCGTGCCCTTAGCTCAGCTGGTAGAGCAACTGACTTTTAATCAGTAGGTCACAGGTTCGAACCCTGTAGGGCACACCATCTCCTTCCGATGACGTGAAACGGCAGAAATCGATCAAGGATCGATTTCAGGCATGAGATGCGCGACGCGCAAGCGAGCGCCTGTCCGATTACCCCGATTTAACCCTGCCTGCGACGTCTCCTGGGAACATCCCGCGCTTATCGCCCGTTGGTTTTCCGAAAGGAGACCATCATGAACAAGCAAGAATCAGATCTTGATACCCAGCGCCAAAATGACCTCAGCCAGCAGCGAGGCGATGGCGAGACCCCCGGCCGCGAAGACACGAATCAGGCTGGCTACCGAAGCACGGATGACCAGCCGGAGGACGGCGAGCATGGCTTCCTGCGCGATGACGGTCAGAAGGACCGCCCCGAGGCGCCCGGCACCGCCGCAGAGCGCGCCCAGCACCTCGATGAAGGCAAGAACCCGGTCCTGATGCCACGCGACGGACGCCATCCGAATGCCCCCGAGACGCTGAATGCCGACACAGGTGCCGCAGATACCAAGGCCGGCGCCCTCAAACCGGCCCCGGACACACAGGAACTGGAAGACGCCTATTCGAAGAACGATCCGGGCGTGGAAACCAAAGACTAGGCAGCAGGAAAAGCCGGATCGGGCATCGCCCATCCGGTTTTCTATCGGGTCCTGGCGGATGGAGCGGAGCTCCGGACGCTGGGGCCTTTTTAGTGAATTGGATGGAATGGAATGACCCCGAGTGCACGCGAGACTCCGTCCATCCGCCGGGAGCGCCAAGAAGGAGATGCCAATCCTCTTCGCGGTCCGGACCTTCGTCGGCACTTTCATCGCAGGGTGCCGACAGGGCTGACTGTACAGCTCTATCCATCCGGTTGGATTCGGGCTCGCGTCATACATTGAAAAGCCTGGCCAAAATCGCGAGGCGGCAGGGGATAGTGACAGGCGAACCGTTGTTCCCGGCACCCTGAAGCACTACCTGTGCGGCGCAGGGAGGACACGCCCATGGACAGACTTGCGCGGAACGCGGTTCGGGACCGATTGCTGGAGCGTCTCGGCGTCAGGCGGCCGCTGATCATGGGCATCCTGAATGTGACGCCCGATTCCTTTTCCGATGGCGGCGCGCATGACTCTCTGACGCCCGCGCTCGCACATGCCGCGCAGATGGAAGACGAGGGGGCTGACATTCTCGACATTGGCGGCGAGTCGACGCGGCCCGGAGGTGATCCGGTGAGCCTCGAAGACGAATGGGCCCGCGTGCGTGAGCCCATTACGCGCCTTGCCGGGCCGGACGCCTTGCCGCTCTCCATCGACACCTACAAGGCCGAGATCGCCCGGCGCGCTGCCGAGACGGGCGCGGTGCTTGTGAATGATGTCTGGGGCATGACCAAGGATGAGGGCATGGCCGACGCCGTGGCCGAGACCGAAAGCCTTGTCTGCATCACGTACAATCGCGGCCAAACGGATGGCGACATAGACCTCCGCGAGGACATGGCGGAGTTCTTCGGGCGCGCGTTCGACATGGCCGACCGCGCCGGCATTCCCCGCGCACATATTCTGCTTGATCCGGGCGTCGGCTTTGCCAAGACCTATGACCAGAATTTCGGTGTGCTCGCGCACCTCGATGTGCTGGTCGATACCGATTGTCCGGTCCTGGTTGGGGTCTCGCGGAAATCCTTTATCGGGCGCCTGACAGGCAAGCCTGTGGACGAGCGGCTCGTCGGGACGCTTGCCGCCGGGCTCGACAGCGTCTACCGGGGCGCAACCATTCTTCGCGTCCATGACGTCGCCGCGCACCGCGAGGCGCTCGACATGTTTCAAGCCATTGGGAGCGCCATTTGACCGACCGCATCTTTGTTTCCAACCTTTGCCTTCACGGTTTTCACGGGGTCCACAAGGCGGAGAAATCCCTCGGCCAGAAATTCTTCATCGATATCGACTGCCGCCTCGGCCAGCCCGCGACGTCAACCGACCAGATGGAAGAGACGGTCCATTATGGGGAAGTCTGTGACCTTGCCGAAGACCTTTCCGGGAAGACCGTGTTCAATCTGATTGAAACCTTTGCCGAACGTATCGCCGATGCGATCCTGGCCAAGTGGGACATTGTCGAGGAAGTGACTGTTACGGTCCGCAAGCCGTCGGCGCCGATACGGCATCTGGTGGACCATGTCGGCGTGTCGATCACACGCAGCCGCAATGGCTGAGGCTGCGCTCGGTCTGGGCACCAATCTCGGCAACCGCGAGGCGGCGCTGGCACAGGCGGTGGACCTGCTGGCGGCAATGCCGGGCATTGAGATTGAGGCGGTCTCCAATCTCTACAGCAGCGCGCCCTGGGGTGTAGCGGACCAGCCGGACTTCCTGAACCTCTGTATACGCGTGGAAACGAGTCTGGGACCGCTGCAATTGCTGCATGCCTGCAAGTCGGTAGAGGCAAAGCTCGGCCGGCAGGAAAGGTTGCGCTGGGGTCCGCGTGAGATGGATGTGGATGTGTTGCTGATGCAGGGCGTGGCGCTGGATACAGAGACGCTGGCGATCCCGCACCCGCGCATGGCGGAGCGCCGGTTCGTGCTGGAGCCGCTGGCGGAGATTGCGCCGGACTGGGCTCTGGAAGATGGCACCGTGACAAGCAAATCGGCCGCCCTCAAGAAGAAGGCGGCCGATCAGATTTGTGTATTGGATGAGGCGGCAACGCGTCGGTTTGCGTCGCTGCGAAGCGCCTAGAGGTTCTTCACGATATCCTCGACCATCTTCTTCGCATCTGCGAGCAGCATCATCGTGTTGTCGCGGAAGAAGAGTTCGTTCTGGATGCCGGCATAGCCGGAACCCATCGAGCGTTTGATGAACAGGACCGTTCCGGCATTCTCGACGTCGAGGACCGGCATGCCATAGATCGGGCTGGTCTTGTCGGTCTTGGCGGCCGGGTTGGTGACGTCGTTCGCGCCGATGACGAAGGCGACTTCGGAATTGCGGAAATCCGAGTTGATGTCTTCCAGTTCGAAGACTTCATCATACGGCACCTGCGCTTCGGCAAGCAGGACGTTCATGTGACCCGGCATCCGGCCCGCAACAGGGTGGATGGCGTATTTCACTTCGACGCCTTCTTCCTTCAGCTTGTCGCACATCTCTTTCAGCGCGTGCTGGGCCTGAGCCACGGCCATGCCGTAACCGGGCACGATGATGACCTTGGAGGCGTTCTTCATGATGAAGGCCGCGTCTTCGGCTGAGCCGCGCTTGAACGGACGGTCTGCATCCGCGCCTGCGCCACCGGCCGCCGCATCGTCGCCACCGAAACCGCCAAGGATGACCGAGATGAAGCTCCGGTTCATGCCTTTGCACATGATGTAGGACAAGATCGCACCCGACGACCCGACGAGGGCGCCGGTGATGATCAGGGCGAAATTACCGAGCGTGAAGCCGAGCGCTGCGGCCGCCCACCCTGAATACGAGTTCAGCATGGACACGACGACCGGCATGTCCGCGCCACCAATCGGGATGATCAGCGTGATGCCGAGGATCAGGGCAAGAACCGTGACGCCCCAGAAGGCCCATTGGGCCGAGCCGTTCGACTGGATCAGGATGACCATGAGAACCACGATGCCGACAGCCAGCGCAATGTTCAGCAAGTGACGGGCCGGCAGCATGATCGGCGAACCGGACATGTTGCCATTGAGCTTGGCGAACGCGATCAGCGAGCCGGTAAAGGTCAGCGCGCCAATGGCAGAGCCGAGACCGAGTTCGATCAGAGACGCCGCCTTGATGCCTTCGATGCCGGTAATGCCGAAACTGATCGGTGAGTAGAGCGCAGCAGCCGCCACGAGCACGGCGGCGAGGCCGACGAGACTGTGGAAGGCCGCGACGAGCTGGGGCATGTCCGTCATCGGGATCTTGCGGGCGATGATTGCGCCGATCGTGCCGCCAATGGCGACGCCGCCGAGGATCAGGCCCCAGGTCTGCAGGTCAAGCTGTGACCAGACCAGCGCCAGCGTGGTCCCGACGGCGATGGCCATGCCGATCATGCCGTTGCGGTTGCCGGCGCGGCTGGTGGCCGGGCTGGAGAGGCCGCGAAGGGCGAGAATGAAGAGGATGCCGGCGACGAGATAGAGCATCGGCGCCCAGGTTGAGTGGAAGGAGTCCATGTCTTAGTCCCCCTTCTTCTTGTACATGGCGAGCATGCGCTGGGTGACGAGGAAGCCGCCGAATATGTTCACGCTGGCAAGGATCACGGCGACCGTGCCGAGGACCTTGGAGACCCAATTGTCGGAGGTAAGCCCCATCGTGGCGGCCGCGACGAGTGCGCCAACGATGATCACGGACGAAATCGCGTTGGTTACAGCCATCAAAGGCGTGTGCAGGGCCGGGGTGACCGACCAGACGACATAGTAACCGACAAAGCAGGCCAGTGCGAAGATGGCGGCGAGGAAGACGGTCGAGTCGATGCCACCGGCATCTGCGAAGGCGGGCAGCGCAAAGCTGGCCGCGGAAAGCGTCAGGAGCGCGCGTTTCATGATTGGATCCTTTCGTTCACCGTCTCGCCATTGCGCGTGAGCAGCATGGCGGTGACGATTTCGTCGTCGGTGTCGAGATTGAGGCTGCCATCCTCGGCTGTGACCAGCGGCAGGAAGGCGAGGAGGTTCTTGGCGAACAGGGACGAGGCGTCTGCGGGCAGGCGCGCGGGCAGGTTCGAGAACCCGGCCACTTTGACGCCGTTCACATCGACGATCTCATCCGGCTTGGAGAGCGGGCAGTTGCCGCCCTGGCTGACCGCCATGTCGACGATGACCGAGCCCGGCTTCATCGTTTTCACCATCTCCTCGGTGACGAGGACCGGCGCGGCGCGGCCGGGAATCAGGGCGGTCGTGATGACAATGTCCTGCTTGGTGATGTGGCTGGTCGTCAGTTCGGCCTGCTTGGCTTGGTATTCCGGCGACATCTGTTTGGCATAGCCACCAGCGGTCTCGGCGGCCTTGAACTCTTCGTCCTCGACCGCGATGAATTTGGCGCCGAGCGAGGCGACCTGTTCCTTGGCGGCGGGGCGCACATCGGTGGCCGTCACAACCGCGCCGAGACGGCGGGCCGTGGCGATGGCCTGAAGGCCGGCAACGCCTACCCCCATGATGAAAACCTTGGCCGGGGCGATGGTACCGGCGGCCGTCATCATCATCGGCATGGCACGGCCATAGATCTGCGCGCCCTCGATGACGGAGCGATAGCCGGAAAGGTTCGATTGGGACGACAGGGCGTCCATACTCTGCGCGCGGGTGATCCGCGGGGTGAATTCCATGGACAGGGACGCGACTTTCTTCGCATTGAGCGGTGCCGCGTCCAGATTGGTGGGGTCCATCAGGGCGATCAGGGCGACGCCATCGGGCAGGGCGCCCATTTCCCCGGCTTCCGGTGCGCGCACCTTGAAGACGATGTCAGCGCCCTTGGTCGCCGCCGCCGCGTCTGGTGCAAGGGTTGCCCCCGCATCAGAAAAGCTATCGTCAGGGAAACCTGCGACAGTGCCCGCTCCGGACTCAATTCTAACCGAGTGGCCAGAGGCCACCAACTTCTTGACGGTTTCTGGTGTAGCCGCCACACGGGTCTCACCAGCTCGTCGTTCCCTCAGCACAGATATTTTCATATCACCGGGATAGAGGAAAAATATTGCGGCGCGCAACACGAATTTTTGAATTGGAGGGCATGAGATTGTTCAGTTTAGCTAATAAGACGGCATTGGTCACCGGCGCATCGAGCGGGCTGGGGCGTCATTTCGCCAATGTGCTGGCCGATGCCGGGGCACATGTCGTCCTGGCCGCCCGACGCCTGGACAAGCTGGAAGAGCTGGCCGGGGAAATCCAGAGACGCGGGGGAAAGGCGCTCCCTGTGGAAATGGATGTCACGTCCGAAGACAGCGTGACGGGTGCCTTCGCAGAGATTCGCGAAGCGCTGGGCCGCCCCTGCGACATTGTGGTCAACAATTCCGGCCTGTCGCGTGATGGCTGGTTCTGGGAAATGCCGGAAAAAGACTGGGATACGGTCATCGAAACGAATCTCACCGGTGTCTGGCGCGTGGCGAAATATGCCACCAAGGCGATAATTCAGGCCGGCTCGGGCGGATCCATCATCAATATCGCATCAATTACAGCCCTTCGGCCATCCAATATGATCTCCGCCTATTCGGCCTCCAAGGCAGCAGTGGATCATCTGACCCGCACAATGGCGCTGGAGGGGTCGCGGCATGGAATTCGCGTCAACGCCATCGCGCCCGGCTATTTCAAGACGGCTATCAATGACGAGTTTCTCGATTCCGAAGCCGGGCAGAGAATGGCGAAGCGTGTGCCGATGCGCCGCTTTGGAAATTATGACGAATTGACGGGCCCGCTCCTGTTGCTGGCCTCCGAGCAGGGCAGCTACATGACCGGATCGACTCTGATCGTCGATGGGGGACATACGCTGACCCCCCTTTAATACTTGCAGTTTGCGGCTCGTCGGCCTATAGGCGGCGCTCTCCAATCAAGCATGGTTATCGCCAAGTTAAGGGAAGTGCCGCCGCATGCTCAGACAAATCCTGTCCACCGGTGTCGCGATCCTGATTTCCGGGAACATGGCATCTGCCACGACGGTTCGGAGCACTGGCTCCGAGGCGGTCTCGGAACTCCGGGAAACGGGTGACGCGCGCCTGAAGACTTTCGCCATTCTGGAAGACCAGGAAGAAACGGGCACGACGCGATGCGCGCACGGCTTTCAGGCGCCCGACGGCGGCGTCTTCCTGGGGCCGGTCCCGAACTAACCAGTCCATTTGATTCTGTTAGCTATCGGTTAGGCCTCGTCTGGCATAATCCGTGGGAGCTACCGGAGAATTCAGATGGCCCTTCCGCAGAGCAAGTCAGCGATTCAGGAAGAATCCGGCGCGCAGGATGTCGAAAAACCGGCCGACGCTGCGTCTGCCCACGCCGCGTCAGCGCGACCTGCCGACCCGCGATATCCGGCAGAGCTTTCTCCGGCGCGGCGGTTGCAGAACCTGCTGGAAGCCGAAATGCGCGGACGACGTGCCCCATCGGTGAAGCGTTCCTTCACCATGGTGCTCGTTTTGTCACTTGCCTGTAGTGTTGCTGCGTTAAGCCTGTACAGCCTAGGCTGGATGTAGGCTTTCGGGCACTTTCTTGCTCCAAGTTAACGCCATTTAAGTCCAAGACTGCTTAGAACCCCGCAAGGTGGGCTCGCGCCCACATGTTGAATTCCAAGGAGCTTCCTGTTCATGCGCGTTAGAAAAGCCGTTCTTCCTGTGGCCGGATTTGGTACGAGGGTCCTGCCCGCTACGAAGGCTATCCCGAAAGAAATGCTGCCGGTCGTGGACCGGCCTGCCATTCAATATGTCGTGGATGAAGCACTGGAAGCCGGAATCGAGCACATCGTCTTTGTGACGGGGCGCAACAAGGGCTCCATCGAAGACTATTTCGACATCGCCTATGAACTGGAAGTGGCCCTCGAAGCGAAGGGCAAGGATGCGATCCTCGAACAGGTCAAGCAGACCAAACTGCCGGCCGGATCGGCCAGCTTCGTGCGCCAGCAATCGCCGCTCGGCCTCGGCCATGCGGTCTGGTGCGCCAAGGACATTGTCGGCAATGAACCGTTCGCGGTGCTGTTGCCGGACGTCCTGGTCAAGGGCAGCCCGTCCTGCCTCGCGCAAATGGTTGAGGCTTATGACAAGGTCGGCGGCAATATCGTCGCTGTGGACCAGGTGCCGATGGAACGCGTCTCCTCCTATGGCGTGATCGCGCCGAAGGGCGAGCGCGATGGTCGCCTGATCGAGATGACCGGCATGGTCGAGAAACCGCCGGTCGCCGACGCGCCGTCCAACCTCAAGATCACAGGTCGTTACATTCTGCAGCCGGAAATCTTCGGCCTGCTGGAAAGCCAGGGCAAGGGTGCCGGCGGAGAGATCCAGTTGACCGATGCCATGGCGCGTCTGATGGAAGCCCAATCCTTCTTCGCCTACGAGTATGAAGGTCAGGATTATGATTGCGGCTCCAAGCTCGGTTATTTCGAAGCCGTGCTCGGCTATGCGCTGGCCAGTGACGAGATCGGCGCAGACGCCAAGGCACTTGCCAAGGCGATGCTGGACAAGCTCTAGGCTTGGCAATTGCGTTGCAGCTCATGCCGGTTCGGTTTAGGCCACCGGCATGACAGCTGACGCACTCCCCACTTTCGATGACGTTCTTTCCGCCGCCGAGCGCGTGCGCGGCGTCGCGCGTGAAACGCCGGTCCTGACGCATGGCGCGCTGGATGAAATGGCGGGCGGATCTCTGTTCATCAAGGCCGAGTGCCTGCAGGTGACGGGCAGCTTCAAGATTCGCGGCGCCATGAACCGGCTGTCGCAAATACCGGCTGACCAGCGCGCGGCCGGCGTTGTCGCGTTCTCCTCCGGCAATCATGCGCAAGGCGTTGCGCGCGCGGCGCGATTGCTCGGCATGCCCGCGCTGATCGTGATGCCGTCGGATGCGCCGCGGATCAAGGTGGCCGGCGTGGAGGCCGATGGCGGCGAAGTCAGGCTGTATGACCGGGAGACCGAGAGCCGCGAAGAGATCGCCGCGCAGATTGCAGCTGAGCGGGGCGCGGTCGTTGTGCCGAGTTTCGACGACAAGGACATCATTGCCGGGCAGGGCACTGCCGGGCTCGAATTTGCGCGCCAGATGGAGCAGGCCGACACGCCGCTGGACCATCTGATCTGTTGCGCCGGGGGCGGGGGCCTGATCACCGGCGTTGCGCTGGCGATGGAGCATCTGTCACCGGACACCAGGATATGGGCAGCCGAACCAGCTGGCCATGACGATTGGGCGCGGTCCCTGGAGGCCGGGGACATCCGCGCGAATGCGCCGGGCACACGCTCCATCTGTGACGCCATCCTGACGCCCGCGCCGGGCAAGATCACGTTCGCGCTGGGCAAGCGCCTGCTGAGCGGGGGGCTGGTCGTATCGGATGAAGACGTGCGCGGCGCCATGCAGGCGGCCTTCCGCTATCTGAAGATCGTGGCTGAGCCCGGCGGTGCAGCGGCGTTGGCGGCGGCCATCAAGGGCCTGCCTGACGAGATGCGTGGCAAACGCATTGGCGTGCTTGTGACGGGCGGGAATGTTGATGCCGAGAAGTTCGCGGCGGTCCTGACGGGCTGAGTCCGGCCATGGGTTAACCGGCGGGTGCGGAACATTAAGGCCTGTGACCTGGATCATTTCAGTATGGTTAATGCGCGGTTCTGATCACGGGGGAGATTTTCCCGCAGGTCTTCAACAGACCTTATCGCCTGACAGTTAATCATGAATGCTGATGAGTGCGCATAATGCGCGGGAGAGGGCATTCAGAATGAAACTGGCACCCCTGATCAGTCTTGGCCTGTCGGCGGTCCTCGGCATCGCTGCCGTGTTCCTTGGCCGTTACTACATGTCGTCGAATTCCAATGACGCGGCGGCGCAAATGTCTGCGCCAGTCGTGCAAATGTCGTCCGTGGTCGTCGCCGCTGCGGCGATCGAGCCGGGCGAGGAAGTTTCCGCCAGCAATGTGAAGACCCTGAACTGGCCGACCGAGTCCATTCCGGAAGGTGTCGTGAGAGACGCGGCTGACCTTTCCGAAATCCTGTATGCGCGCGGCCTGATCCTTCCGGGCGAGCCGATCATGTTCGAAAAGCTCGATGCGGCCGGTAACCTTCTTACCCTCGCTGCGGCCATCGAGCCTGGCATGCGGGCCGTCTCCATCACGGTACGGAGCGATACCGGTGTGGCCGGGTTCGTCCTGCCGGGCGACCGGGTTGATGTGAACGAATTCATCCAGCGCGAGCCGGGCCAGTCCGCCAACTCCTATGGCGGTGACGCTGTGCGGGTGACCGCTGACCTGATTGCGCGGCCTGTCCTGAAAAATGTGAAAGTGCTGGCCGTCGACCAGACCTTTGAATCCAATCTGGAAGGCGCACGTCCCTCCAGCACGGTGACGCTGGAAGTCTCGCCCGAAGGCGCGCTGAGACTTGGGGCTGTCGGCATGCAGGGCGCCTTGGGGCTGGCCCTGATCGGCCGAGAGGAAGAGGCGGATGTCATCACGCTGGTGAAGTCGGAACCGAAGAGGGCTCCCATACGCCGCGTCGCGCCACCGCGCCCATCTACCGCAAATGTCCGTGTCATCAATGGCGATCGAGAAACCACGGTTACTGCACCGGTTGCGAAACCGAAATCGCTGACCGAGGAGGCAAACTGATGCCCAAGCTTACCTATATCATGCTTCTGCTGGTCGTCGGCATTGTCGCGATTGCGCCAGCCCATGCCTGGACCGAGCGCACCACAGGCCCTGACGCCAAGGTGCTTGTTCTGGAAAAAGGCCGCTCGACGGTGATCGAAGCCGATCAGGGGTTCTCGACGCTGGTCGTTGCCGATCCGGACATTGCCGAAGCCATGGCAACATCCAACCGGTCTTTCTTCCTGCGCGGCAAGGTGCCCGGGGCCACCACGGTGCTGATCTACAATGAAGCCGGGGAAATTACCGAACTGATTGATGTCGAGGTCGAACTCAGCCTCGATGAACTGCGGACTGATCTTGGCAATCTGCTGCCGGGAGAGCGCATTGATGTGTACCCTGTGCATGATGGCGTTTTTCTTGACGGGAAGCTGACCACGGCCGCCGCCGCTGAAATGGCGGTGCAGGTGGCTGAGCGCTACGTACCCGGCGGTGTTGCCAATGGCCTGTCCGTCGGACAGAGCCAGCAGGTCCTGCTGGAAGTACGCTTCCTTGAAGCGAGCCGCAGCGCAGTCAAGGAGATCGGCTTCGGCAACTCCATCGACGCCCGCGATGCAGTGGCCTTCACGGAACCATCCACCGTGTCCGGACTGGCCGCCAAGACGGTGGCCCTGTTCACGAATGTCGGTGGCGAGAACATTGATGTGGAATTGCGCGCCCTTGAAGAGAAGGGAATCGTGCGCACGCTGGCCGAGCCAAATCTGGTGGCCTTGTCTGGCGACACGGCAAGTTTCCTGGCGGGGGGCGAGTTCCCCATTCCGGTTTCAAATGACGACGGCCAGATCTCGGTCGAGTTCAAGAAGTTTGGCGTGAGCCTCGACTTCACGCCAACTGTGCTGGGCGACGGGCTGGTCAATTTGCGGGTGCGCCCGGAAGTGTCTCAGCTCGACCGCAACAATGGCATCCGGGCCCAGGACATCGAGATCCCCGGCATTTCCGTCCGCCGCGCCGATACGACGGTCGAACTGCATGACGGTCAGGCTTTTGCGATCGCCGGCCTGTTGCAGAATGATTATTCCAATGATGTCCGGCAAACGCCTTGGCTGGGCAATGTGCCGGTTCTGGGCGCTCTGTTCTCGTCCAAGCGCTACCAGCGTCAGGAAAGCGAATTGGTGATCATCATCATACCGCGCCTCGTCCAGCCGGCGCCGCATCCCTCACTTCTGAGGTCTCCGCTCGAAGCCTTTGCCGAGCCGACCGAAGAGGAACTCTTCCTCCTGAACCAAACTGCCCCCGTGCCGCTCGACGGCGAAGGAGAATGACATGACACGCAAGCATTCTGTATCCGGCGTCCTGATGGCCAGCCTGCTCCTCGCCGGCTGCGCAAGCTATGACAATCAGGACAAGTATCTCCTCGGGCAGGCAACGGCGGACAATATCCGCCAGCAATCGGTCCGGGACGTAAACCTGAGCAATTCCAAGGCCGTGGAATCCACGTCCGGCCTTCGGGCTGCCAATGCGGTAAAGGCGCTGAATGAAGGCAAGACGAAGGAATTGCGGGATTCCTCTGTCAGCGCTTCGGGAGGCAGCTGATGTCGGGTGTAGCTCGAAACCTTGCCGGGTCAGGGACTCCTGCGCCCGCGCCCGGGATAATCCCCGCGATTGCCGCACTGGCCGGGCCTGAGCGTCTTGCGCAACTCAAGACAATCTGCCGGAATGTCATCGACCTGTCCTCCATGGATTCGGCCACGATCGTTGAAAAATTCGGCGGCGCGCTGATCCTGCTGGAGCAGGGACAGGCGGGTGCGGAACAGGTGGTGCTGGGTCTGGCCGTCGATAAGCCGGATAGCGCCGTCCTGATGGTCTCGGACAATTTGCCGGTTCATATCGTTCGAGCCCTCATGAAAATCGAGGCATCGGACATCCTGCCGGTAAGTGCGGGCGCCGAAGAAATTCTTGAATCGATAGACCGTATCCGCGCCGCCGCAGAAGCGGCCGTAGCAGGGGGCGATGGCCCGGCTTCGGCGGTTTGCTGGGCGTTCCGCGGGGCCGTTGGCGGCGCCGGGGTGTCCACCCTCGCCATTGAGAGCGCTTTTTCCCTTTGCGAGAAAGTCGGGCCGGGCAAGGTCTGCCTTGTCGACCTGAACGTCTCGGATGGCATGGTCAGCTCGTTCCTGGAAGCCGTTCCGAAACTGGACCTTGCGGCCTTGTCGGCGGCGCCGGAGCGTCTGGATGCCCGCCTTCTGGCAGCCTGGTGCTGGCAGCATGAGGATGGTGTCTCGACAATTTCCGCCCCGCGCAACCCGGACGCAGATGCGCTGGCCACGGAGGCCGCGATCCTGCGCCTGCTCGATGTGGCCTGCGCCGAATTCCCTTATGTGCTGGTCGACATGCCGCGTCATATGATGCCCTGGACCAAGCCGATCCTCGGCGCGGTCGACGAGGCGGTCATCGTCAGTGAGCTGACCGTGCCAAGCCTTCATGCGGCGGCTGACATGGCGCGGGAAGTGGACATGCTGCGCAGCTCCGACCGCAAGGCGAAGCTCGTGCTGAACCGGATGTTCCCGAAGAAGAAATTTCGCGCCGAATTTGCCGTCGACAAGGCCGAGAAGGCCATCGACCGCAAGATCGACGAAACCATTACCTCCGATTGGGATGCCGCCCGCACGGCCGTGAACCTGGGCAAGCCGATTGGCGAAGTGAAGCCGAAGAGCGCGCTGGTTGCTGATGTGTCGCGACTGGTCGACAGCATGATGCCTGAAGCCGCGCGGCAGCCGGTCCAGCAAACCAATGGGAAGAGGAGAGCGAAATGAGCCGTTTCGGATTTTCCAACACTGCTCCCAAGCCAGAGCCGGTCGAGACGCCGAAAGACGACGCTTCGACCCCGGCTGCGCCAAAGCCTGCACCGCCTCCGCCCGCGAGTGATACCAAAGCCTTCGACCAACTGGACGCGAAGCTGCGCATCCATGCCAAGCTGATCGATGAACTCGACCTGTCGGCCCTCGACAAGCTGGATGATGAAACCATGCGCCGCCGTGTGCGGGGCATCGTTTCGGAAATCATCAAGAAGGAAGAGATGGCCCTCTCGGCCGCCGAGGAAGCGAGCTTCGCCGATGCGGTGATGGATGAGATGACCGGCCTCGGCCCCATCGAACCACTCCTGAAGGATGATTCCATTGCCGATATCCTGATCAATGGATACAATCAGGTCTATGTCGAACGGCACGGCAAGCTGCAACTGGCGCCCGTTCGCTTTGCCGACAATGACCATCTGTTGCGCATCGTGCAGCGCATCGTGGCGGCTGTGGGCCGCCGGGTGGATGAAAGCCAGCCCCTGGTCGATGCGCGTCTGCTGGATGGGAGCCGCGTCAATGCGGCCGTATTGCCGATTGCGATTGATGGTCCGCTGGTCTCAATCCGGAAATTCTCCAAATCGCCCCTGACCATGGACAAGCTGGTCGGTTTTGGCGCGATCCCCGAACCGGTCGCCAAATTCATTCTCGGCGCGGTGAAATGCCGGGCTTCGACCGTGATCTCCGGGGGGACCGGCTCGGGCAAGACGACGCTGCTGAACGCGCTGTCGGCCGCTATCAATGAAGACGAACGCCTCATCACGATCGAGGACGCCGCCGAACTCCAGCTCCAGCAGCCGCATGTCGCCCGAATGGAAACCCGTCCGCCGAACATCGAAGGCAAGGGCGAGATCCGCCAGCGCGAGCTCGTCAAGAACGCGCTGCGCATGCGCCCGGACCGCGTGATCCTGGGCGAGGTGCGGTCCGAGGAAGCCTTCGACATGCTGCAGGCCATGAACACCGGCCATGAAGGCTCGATGGCCACGATCCACGCCAACAATCCGCGTGATGCCCTGACCCGTCTGGAACAGATGGTGATGATGGGCGGCATGAAGATTTCCGAAACGGCCATCCGCGGCCAGATCGCTTCGGCTGTGAACTTCATCGTCCAGGCAACGCGTCTGTCGGATGGCTCGCGGAAAGTGGTCTCGATTTCCGAAGTCACCGGCATGGAAGGCGCGGTCGTGCAGCTGCAGGAAATTTTCCGCTTTGAGCGCACGGGCACGACGGATGAAGGCAAGGTGCAGGGGCATTTCGCCGCCACCGGCCTGCGTCCCAAATTTCTTGACGAGATGGAACGGCGCGGCGTGCACATGCCGGAAGGCATGTTTGATCCGTCTACCCGGTACTAGGAGGGCAGACCCGTGTCGTGGATGCCCGACATAGCCAATATCAGCCTGACGATCCTGATCCCGTCGGTCATGGCGATTGGGGCGATCTTCCTCGCGATCCAGTCCGTCATGGGCCTGGTGACCGAGGCGCAGACGCGACGCGTCGTGAACAAGCGTCTTCAGTTCAAGGAACGGTTCGAGTCCACGAGTGAAGCCATGATCGAGCTGCGCAAGAGCCGCGGCCTCGACAAGAACGGCAATCTTGCAATGCCCTTGCGGTGGTTCAACCAATTGGTGGTGCGTTCAGGTCTTAAATTTCAGCCCGTGAAATGGTTCGGCATGTCGGCTGGCGCCGCGCTCGCAGCGGGCGCCGCCTATTGGCGTTTCGTTGGGGGCGCTGGCCCGGCAGTTGGTATTGCTGCAGTTCTGTTTGCGCTGGCTCCGATCATCTGGCTGAAAATGGTTGCCGGGCGGCGTATGAAGAAAATGTCCCAACAATTGCCGGACGCGTTGCAGATTGTCTGCCGCAGTCTTGAGGCGGGCCATCCGGTGGCGACGGCGGTGTCGCTGGTCGCGCGCGAAATGCCTGATCCGATCGGCACAGAGTTTGGTATGGCGGCGGACGAGGTGTCCTATGGCATGTCGCTGACCAATGCGGTGCAACGCATGGCCGAACGTGCCGGCGACCCGGATGTGGAATTGTTCGTGGCCACGGTGCGCCTGCAAGAGAAGACCGGCGGCAATCTCTGCGAACTCCTGAAGGCGAACACAACAACCATCCGTGAACGCCAGACCATGCGCCTGAAGGTGAAGGCGGCCTCATCGGAGGGGCGCGCATCCGCGATGATCCTGACGTCTGCACCCTTCATTGTGATGTCCGGCATCCATGTCCTGAGGCCGGAATTCTATGGCGACGTCATCGACGACCCGCTCATACGGGTCGTGTTTCCGATCCTGTTTGTGTGGATGGGGATTGGCAATCTCGTCATGCGCAAGATGATCAATTTCAAGATGTAGGCCCTCAGCAAAGTCATGTCCCTTTCCCTGTCTGCCCTGATCCCGATCGTCATGCTGGCCATTGCCGGCGTCCTGGCTGTGCCTGCCATCATGGCGTTCGTCCGGAGCTGGAAGGCCAAGGAAGACCTGGAACGCCGGCTGGAGCGTCGTGGCTCCCGGCCAGCTCCGCAGGAGGCCCGGAATGACAGCCGGATTGGCCGGGCCGTCATAGGCCTCGGGAATCGCGCGACGCCCTCGAATGAGGAAGCTGTCAGCGCTGTGCGCGCAAAACTGCTTCAGGCCGGCTTCACAAACCAGGCTGCCGTCGGGCGGTATTATGTGGCGCGTATCGCGTGTGTGGTGTTGCCGCAGGTCGCGCTGCTGATTGCCTTGCCCCAGCTGGACGGCGTGTCGAAACAGACCCTGCTGATGGTAAGCATCGGGCTGATCATTGCCGGCTTGCTTGCGCCTGACATGTTCGTGTCCCGGCGCGCCAAGGCACTCCAGCAGCAATGCTCGTCGGGTTTCCCCGACATGATGGATCTCATGGTGGCCTGTGTTGAAGCCGGCCTCAGCCTCGATGCCTCGGTCCAGCGGGTCGGGGAGGAACTGGAATTGCGCCACCCCAACATTGCCGAGCACATGAAAAAGCTGTCTCTGGAGCTCCGCGCAGGCAAGGCGCGCAAGAATGCGTGGCGCACCTTTGCTGACCGGATGGGCATTGAAGAGGCCAGTTCGCTCGCCACGATGTTACGCCAGGCAGAGGAAATGGGGACCAGTTTGGGCCAGACCTTGCGTGTTTTCTCGGCAGATATGCGCAAGCGGCGCATCCTGATGGCCGAGGAAAAGGCCATGGCCCTGCCGGCAAAACTGACTTTGCCTTTGATTATATTCGTTTTTCCTGTCCTTTTGGGCGTTCTGATCATGCCGGCCGTGGTGAAAATGCAAGGCGCACTTTAGTGAATTCCCGGCTAGGCGAGTCAGCCCGTCATTGCTAACTTGCCCGCATGACAACGACCTATCTTGATTTCGAAAAGCCCATTGCGGAGCTGGACGCGAAGATCTCCGAACTGGAAGCGCTTGCTTCCAGCAAGGAAGGGCCATCGATCACCGACGAGCTGAAGAAGCTGAAGGCCAAGTCGAGCAAGCAGCTGAAGGAGATGTACTCGGATCTCAGCGCATGGCGGAAGACCCTCGTGGCGCGCCATCCTGACCGGCCGCACCTGTCCGATTTCATCGAAAACATCTTTGACGATTTCGAGGAACTCGCTGGCGATCGCGTCTTCGGCAATGACGAAGCCATTGTTGGCGGACTGGCGCGCTTCAAGGGACGCCCGGTCGTGATCATGGGCCATGAGAAGGGCCGCACAATCGAGAAACGCCTGAAGCACAATTTCGGCATGGCCCACCCGGAAGGCTACCGCAAGGCGGTGCGCCTGATGGATATGGCCGAGAAATTCAATTTGCCCGTTCTGAGCTTTCCAGACACGCAAGGCGCCTATCCCGGCAAGGGCGGCGAAGAGCGTGGTCAGGCCGAAGCAATTGCGCGCGGCACACAGCGCGGCCTCTCGCTGGGCGTACCCTTCGTTACCCTGATCATCGGCGAAGGCATGTCGGGCGGCGCGATCGGTATCGCGGCGGCCAACAAAGTGCTGATGATGGAGCACGCCATCTATTCCGTGATCTCTCCGGAAGGCTGCGCCTCAATCCTCTACCGCGACGCTGCCAAGGCGAAGGAAGCGGCTGACGCGATGAAAATCACGGCTCCAGATCTGTTGAAAACAAAAGTCATCGACGGCGTCGTCAAGGAACCTGTCGGCGGGGCGCATCGCGATCCGAAACGGGCCATGGCCGCTGCCGCGAAGGCGCTCGACGAGGCCCTGCAGGAACTCGAAGGCATGAGCCCCTCCGAGCTGCGCATCCAGCGCAAGGAGCGTTTCTACGCCATTGGCCGCGAAGGCCTGTAGCGACGTAGGGCGCATGGGGCGCTGACCCGATGGCCGAGAAGGACTGGATTTCCAGATATTTTGCCCCGCTGGCCAATACCAGTGGGGCCGCTGGCCTTCGGGATGACCTCGCTGCCTTGGCGGTGGCAGACGGGCCGACCGTTATTACCGTTGATGCGCTGGTCGAGGGTGTGCACTTCCTGCCCTCTGATCCCATTGAGACGGTTGCGCGCAAACTGGTCCGGGTGAACGTCTCCGACATTTACACTGCGGGGGCTGTGCCTGCTGAAGCCTTGCTGACGCTCGGTTGGCCGGAGGGGCGCCCGGAAAGCGATCTGGCCGCATTTGCCCGCGCGCTCGGTGAGGAGCTCGAGGCCTTCGGGGTCCGCCTGATTGGCGGGGATACAGTGCGCACTCCTAAGGGTGTTTTCCTGTCGCTCACTCTGACCGGAACCTGCCTGGCCGATAAACCCATACGCCGCATGGGCGCGCAGGCCGGCGAAGATCTCTGGGTGACCGGGCGTATTGGCGCGGCCTGTCTGGGGTTTGAGGCTCTCAAGCGCGGGGAACTCGATGATCTTCATATCGACGCCTATCGGATGCCACGAATCCAGCCCCTGACGGCGGCGCACCTGATTGCGCGTCATGCCTCGGCCGCGCTGGACGTATCCGACGGCCTTCTGGGCGATGCGGCGAGCCTTGCGAGTGCTTCCGGAATAGGCGTTCGGATTGCTTTTGAGGCGGTGCCCTTCGCCGGGAATCCCACGGAAACCAATGAGATGCTGCGCCTCTCGACTTGGGGCGATGACTACCAGCTGCTCTTCACGGCCGAAAAATCGCGCCATGACGATATCCTGGCGGAGGCCGCGGAATCCGGCGTCATTGTTACGCATATCGGTGAAACGCAGCCAAAAGGGGGCCTCGTCGTCACCCTCGGCGATAGCCCTGTTAACCTCCCGGAAACTCTCGGCTTCGAGCATGGCTGAGCAGGGTATTGGGCTGACTCGCCCCTGACGGGAGGCATATTGCCTAATCCCGGCAGGGCGGGCAGGCTGGTCATCTAAAATAAACAGTCCATGATCAGGAATAACCTGGCGTTGAAGTTCTGTTTTAAGGGAAGGAAACGTAATCCATGTGGTATTATCTCGCTCTCGCGGCGGGGGTCTTGTCGGTCCTCTTTGGCTGGCTCCAGATCAATTCGATCATGAAGGCCCCAGCTGGTGATGCGCGTATGCGCGAAATTGCTCAAGCGATCCAGGAAGGCGCCAACGCCTATCTTGGCCGCCAGTACCGGACCATCGGCATTGTCGGTGTGGTCGTTGTGGTACTGCTCATCATCCTGTTCAGGAATTGGCAGGTGCCGCTTGGCTTCATTATCGGCGCGGCCTTGTCCGGCGCGGCCGGTTTCATCGGTATGAAAGTATCGGTGCAGGCCAATGTGCGCACGACCGAAGCGGCCAAGTCCGGTCTCAATGCCGGCCTGAAGCTGGCCTTCAAATCCGGGGCTATCACCGGCATGCTCGTCGTCGGCCTCGCCCTGCTGGGCATCGTCGTCTATTACGGCCTGCTCACCATGGTCACTGGGCTTGATCTCGGAGACGAGAGCGAAAAGCGTCTTGTCATCGACTCGCTCGTGGCCCTCGGCTTCGGCGCCTCGTTGATCTCGATCTTTGCGCGTCTCGGCGGCGGTATCTTCACCAAGGGCGCAGATGTCGGCGGTGACATGGTCGGCAAGGTCGAAGCGGGTATCCCGGAGGATGATCCGCGCAACGCTGCCACAATTGCAGACAATGTGGGCGATAATGTCGGCGACTGTGCCGGCATGGCAGCCGATTTGTTCGAGACCTATGCCGTCACGCTCGTGGCGACGATGGTGCTCGGCGCGATCTATTTCTCGGGCTCGACCTATATCGTCGAGATCATGATGCTGCCGTTGGCGATTGCCGCCGTCTGTATCGTGACGTCGATTGTCGGCACATATTTCGTGAACCTCGGACCTGGCAAGACTGACGTGATGTGGGCGCTCTACAAGGGCCTCATCGTGACGGGGGTGCTGTCCATTGGCGGGCTCGCCCTGGCAATTGCCACCGTGCTGCCGAATGGTTTCGGCGTGCTCGACAATGCCGGTGAACGGCTCGGCCTGGCAAACGACGTGACCGGCTGGATGCTGTTCGGATGCGGGATCGTTGGCCTCGTCGTGACGGGACTGATCGTCGTGATCACGGCCTATTACACCGAAACCAAGTATCGTCCGGTACGCTCCATCGCGCAGGCATCAGAGTCTGGCCACGGCACGAACGTGATCCAGGGCCTCGCGGTCTCGCTGGAATCGACGGCCCTGCCGGCCATCGTGATCATTGCCGGCATCATCCTGACGTTCAATCTCGCGGGCCTTTACGGCATCGCGATTGCCACCACGACCATGCTGGCGCTCGCCGGTATCATCGTGGCGCTGGACGCCTTCGGACCGGTGACGGACAATGCAGGCGGTATCGCGGAGATGGCGGAACTGCCCTCCGAGGTACGGGAAACGACTGACGCGCTGGACGCCGTCGGCAATACGACCAAGGCCGTAACCAAGGGCTATGCCATTGGTTCTGCAGGTCTCGGTGCGCTCGTTCTGTTCGCGGCCTATTCGGAAGACCTCAAATACTTCTCGGCGCGCGCCGTGGAAGGGGATTTCTTCTACAACGCAACGGCTGATTTCTCGATTGCCAACCCATATGTGGTGGTCGGTCTGCTGTTCGGGGGGCTGTTGCCATTCCTGTTCGGGGGCCTCTCCATGATGGCTGTTGGCCGGGCGGCGCAAGCCGTGGTTGAGGAAGTCCGCCGTCAGTTCCGCGAAATGCCGGGCATCATGAAAGGCGAAGTGAAGCCTGATTATGGCCGCGCGGTCGACCTTCTGACGAAGGCGGCTATCCGGGAAATGATCGTCCCGTCACTCCTGCCGGTGTTGTCACCGATTGTCCTGTTCGGCGTGATCTTTGCCATTGCCGGCAAGGGGGCTGCGCTCGCAGCGGTCGGGGCGATGCTCCTTGGTGTGATCGTGACCGGCCTGTTCGTGGCCATCTCGATGACGTCCGGAGGCGGTGCCTGGGACAATGCCAAGAAGTATATCGAGGATGGTCATCACGGCGGAAAGGGCTCAGAAGCTCACAAGGCCGCTGTGACCGGAGACACGGTTGGCGATCCCTACAAGGATACTGCCGGTCCGGCCGTGAACCCGATGATCAAGATCACAAATATCGTGGCCTTGCTCATGCTCGCGGTCCTCGCAGGCCACTAGTTGAATGAATTTTTTATGGAAGGCCCTGGTGCGAAAGTGCCGGGGCCTTTGTTTTTTCGGAAAATATCCGACCTATAGAAAAAACCAATATTAAGTTATACTTCTATCGATTGGTTCTATTCCGAATCCTTGCGTAGGCTCATGATCGTCGTCAAAGGATCAGAATCGCACCTGCGCTATCATTCCACCGGCGACACTGATTTCAAAAGGGAGTGTTCCTGCGGAACAGCTTCCAGGCAAATGATCTACCCAGGGAGATGAATATGGACGGAAATGACGCAGCCCCAGAGGGCAAGTGCCCGGTAATGCGTTCGCTGCGAGGGCGCATGAATCGCGACTGGTGGCCGAACCAACTCGACCTCAGCATTCTTCACCAGAATTCTCCCGTCGGTAACCCGCTGGGTGAGACCTTCAAATATTCCAAGGAATTCAACAAGCTCAATCTGAAGGAGATCAAGCAGGACCTGTTTGCCCTGATGACCGATTCCCAGGATTGGTGGCCGGCTGACTATGGCCATTACGGGCCGTTCTTCATCCGCATGGCCTGGCACAGCGCCGGCACCTACCGGACAGGCGACGGTCGGGGCGGTTCGACCTCCGGTTCGCAGCGTTTTGCGCCGCTGAACAGCTGGCCGGACAATGCCAACCTCGACAAGGCCCGCCGTCTGCTGTGGCCGATCAAGAAGAAATACGGCAACAAGATTTCCTGGGCCGACCTGATGATCCTCGCCGGCAATTGCGCCATCGAATCGATGGGCGGCAAGACGTTCGGATTCGGCGGTGGCCGGGAAGACATCTTCGAGCCTGAGAAAGACATCTATTGGGGCACCGAAGAAGAGTGGCTCGCCACCAGCGACAAGCCCGGCAGCCGCTATAGTGGCGAGCGTGTGCTTGAAAACCCACTGGCCGCTGTTCAGATGGGCCTGATCTACGTCAACCCCGAAGGCCCGGATGGCAATCCCGATCCGCTGGCCTCCGCCAAGGACATTCGCGAGACTTTCGCCCGGATGGCCATGAATGATGAAGAGACCGTGGCGTTGACCGCGGGCGGTCACACGTTCGGCAAGTGCCACGGGGCCGGGGATGCGGCTATGGTTGGCGTCGAGCCCGAAGGCGGCGACATCGCCGAACAGGGCCTGGGCTGGCAGAGCAAGTTCGGCATCGGCCACGGCGATGACACGATCACCAGTGGCATTGAAGGCGCCTGGACCCCGAACCCGATCAAATGGGACAATGGCTATTTTGACATGCTGTTCGGCTATGAGTGGGAACTCGTGAAGAGCCCCGCCGGAGCCTTCCAATGGCAGCCAAAAGGTGTGGACGAGGCGCACATGGCGCCTAAGGCGCACAACCCGTCCGAGAAGCAGATCACGATCATGACCACGGCCGACATGGCCATGCGGATGGATCCGGAATACGAGAAGATCTCTCGCCGGTTCCATGAAAATCCGGATCAATTCGCCGACGCCTTTGCCCGCGCCTGGTACAAGCTGACCCATCGCGACATGGGTCCGGTTGTCCGTTACCTGGGTGAGGAAGTGCCGAGCGAAGAGCTGCTGTGGCAGGATCCGATCCCGGAGGTCGATCATGAACTGGTCGATGCCAACGACATCAAGGAACTGAAGGAAAAGATCCTTTCGTCCGGCCTGTCCGTGTCCGAACTGGTCTCCACGGCCTGGGGCGCAGCGTCCACCTTCCGCGGCTCCGACAAACGGGGCGGTGCGAACGGGGCACGCATTCGTCTCGAACCGGCAAAGCATTGGGAGGTCAACGAGCCTGAGAAGCTTGCGAAAGTTCTCGGCCTCCTGGAAAGCGTCCAGCGCGCCTTCAACTACGCCCAGACGGGCGGCAAGAAGGTGTCGATGGCTGACCTGATCGTGCTCGGCGGTGGCGCCGCGATCGAGAAGGCTGCCAAGGATGCAGGCTTCGACATCACCGTGCCGTTCACACCGGGCCGCATGGATGCGTCGCAAGAGCAGACGGATGTGGAATCCTATGCCGTGCTTGAACCGAAGGCTGACGGGTTCCGCAACTACCTTCAGGTCGAGTTCTCCGTCCCGACGGAAGAATTGCTGCTTGATCGGGCCCAGCTGCTGACGTTGACCGCACCAGAAATGACGGTGCTTGTTGGCGGGCTGCGTGTCCTCGGTGCCAATCACGGCGACTCCACGCATGGGGTCTTCACCAAGCGCCCGGGCACCCTGTCCAACGACTTCTTCGTGAACCTGATGGACATGGGCGTCGCCTGGAAGGCCGCGACCGACCGGCAAGACGTCTTTGAAGGGCGTGACCGTGAAAGCGGTGAAGTGAAATGGACCGGAACGCGGGTTGATCTCGTCTTCGGATCCAATTCGCAACTGCGCGCCCTGTCCGAGACCTATGCGCAGGACGATGCGAAAGAGAAGTTCGTGCACGACTTCGTCGCTGCCTGGACGAAGATCATGGAAGCCGACCGGTTCGACCTTGAACGCGACTAGTCACTTTCCATCAGACTGAAATGCGGCGCTCTGGGAAACCAGAGCGCCGTTTTCTTTGTCTCGAACAGAAAGACTATTTGACGAGGGATGCGGCCATGCGCCGGAACTCTTCCTGGCTGAGGGTTTCGGCGCGTGCGGTCGGGTCTATGTCGAGACTCTGGAGCCACTCCACTGCCTTGAGACCGTGACGCTTTGCCAAGGGCTTCAGGCTCGCCCGCAACATCTTGCGACGCTGGCCAAAGGCGGCGCCCGACACTTCTTCGAGCTTGTCGAGATGCGGGAAGACCTTTTCGGCGGGCAATGGATGCAGCACCGCGACGGCGCTATCCACCTTTGGCGGCGGCCGGAAGGCGCCGGGGGGCAGTGTGAAGGCGATATGCGGATCTGCGACGGCATGCGTGAGGACAGCAAGGCGGCCATAATGGTCCGTATTCGGCTTGGCGCACACGCGTTCGGCGACTTCCTTCTGGAACATCAGAGCCATTTCGCCACGCCACGCTCCGGCTTTCAGCCAGTTCACCAGAAGCGGTGTCCCGACATTGTAGGGAAGGTTGGCAATGATCATTGCGGGCATGCTGGCGCCCAATTCCGTGAGGGTTTCTTCCCAGCGGACCTTGCGCGCATCCTTCAGAATAACATGCAACCGTCCCGCTTCGGCCTCCGGCCAGGATTGCAGCGCTTCTGCAAAGCGTTCATCGGCTTCGACGGCAATCACCTTTCCGGCGCCCTGGTCGAGCAGGGCGCGGGTCAGGCCGCCGGGACCGGGGCCCACTTCGATGACAGTACGGCCTTCAACCGGGCCCGCTGCCAGCGCTGTACGCTTCAGGATATCCGGATCGAACAGGAAGTGCTGGCCCAGCGCCTTGCGCGCGGTCGCCTGTGTCAGGCCCGGAGGCGTCTCGTCGCGGCTCATGAAATCTGCTTTCGGTTGGTGGCAATCATCCGGGCTTGCCGGATGGCGGCGATCAGGCTGTCGGGTCGTGCGGTGCCGCTCGCGGCGGCGTCATATCCCGTGCCATGGTCAGGGCTGGTGCGGACGATAGGCAGGCCGAGCGTCGTATTCACGCCGCCCCACATGTCCAGTGTCTTCACAGGGATAAGACCCTGATCGTGCGTCATGGCGATGATAGCATCAAATCGTCCGTCCAGGGATTCGGCGAATACGGTATCAGCAGACCGGGCGTCGGACATGTTGATCCCTGCAGCGCGCAATGTGGCCGCGGCGGGATTGATGATGTCGATTTCCTCGCGACCGATCGTGCCATTCTCCCCGGCATGCGGGTTCAGGCCCGTGAAGGCGAGGCGCGGGGAGGCGATGCCGAAATCCTTGCGCATGGAGGCCTCGACAATCTTGCCCAGTCGAATGAGATCGTCCGTATTCAACTGGGTGAACACATCCTTCAAGGCAACATGAATGGTGGCCAGGGCCACGCGCAGCCCGCCGCCGGTCAATAGCATAACGGGTTGGAGGGGCGTGTTCGTGGCTTCGGCGCAGAGCGTCGCCACGAATTCTGTATGGCCGGGGTGACGAAAGCCTGCCCCATAGAGCAGGGCCTTGTTGATCGGATTGGTGACCATGCCGTCAGCTGTCCCGTCGAGGCAGAGCGCGGTTGCCTGCTCAATGGAGGCGATTATGGCCGCAGCTGCCTGGGCGTTCGGTGTGCCGGCCTGAACGTCCGGAACGCCGTCCAGGGGCAAGACGGGCAGGGCAGCTGCGAAGACCTTGCCGGCCTCTGAGGGATGCGAAATCGTCTCCACGGGGACGCGGCCTGCATACAGGTCCGGCGCCCCTATCACGAAGAAAGTGCAGGCAGGGTCCTGCCGGAGCTGTTCCCAGGCGGATACGGTGATCTGCGGTCCCACGCCAGCGGGATCGCCCATCGTCACCACGAGCGGGGAAGGGCTTGTGTCAGTCACTCAGGCGGTTTTCACCCAAACAGCAAGCCTTGCAAGGCCTAGCGATAGATAATCGTCGCTTCGCGGCGCATATCGCGCAGCTCACGTTCGGAGATCATGCTGAGTTCCTGGTCCTTGAGGCGGCCCTTCAGGTCGTCGCGGGACGGCAGAGCCTCGGCGCCATCTTCGCGGCGGCAGACATACATGACGGCAAGACCCTGACCTGCCGCAAAAATCTCCGTGGGCTGGCCCACTTCCGTTGCGAGCACCAGATCCTTGCCTTCGGCACCAAGTTCCTCAACGTCGATGTCTGTCAGGTCGGCATGGCGCAGATTGGACTTTGAGTTGGAGACGCTCTGCACGTCCTCACAGGTCTCGATCGCCTCCATGGCGGCCTCAAGATCAGGGGCGTTGCCATCCGTCACCTGCAGGCGAATAAGATCGACCTTGGTGGTCAGCTTGGCCGGCTCGCGCTTGCTGGCGAGGTTCAGGATGTAGATGCCATTTTCGATGGAGACCGGTCCAACGATGCCCGGTCCCGGCGCGTCTTCGACCGCCTGGGCAAGGGCCGGGTCGAGGTCACCAGTGGAAATCCAGCCCATATCGCCGCCCGTCGCGGAAGTTGGCGCAGACGAAATGCGCTGGGCGGCAATGCGGAAATCGGCGCCCTGATTGAGCTGTTCGATGATGGAACTGGCCGCTTGCAGCGCCTGGGACTTGGTTTCCTCATCAGGCGCATAGAGGAAGATTTCCGAGATGCGGTACTGGGTTTCCTGCAGAGAGCTGCGCACCCGGTTCAACTGGTCGTCGACCTGGTTGTCGGAAATCCGGATGCGGGACCCGTACAGACCGCTCATCACGCGGCTCCAGGCGATCTCTGCGCGCATCTGCTCTTCAAGGCTGGCCGGGTTCACGCCAGCTGCCAGCAATTGCTGCTTGAGCTGGTCGCCCGTGGCGCCCGATTGACGTGCCATGTCGTCCACCGCGGAATTGATCTCTTCCGGCGCGATCTCCATTTCGAATTCGGCTGCCTTTTCAAGCTGGAGCCGTTCGTCGATCAGCTGTTCAAGCGCCTGTCCCGTAATCTGCTGAATCTGTTCTTGCGACGGTTGCTGGCCGCCCAGGCTAAGCAGCAGGAGCCGCGCGCGCTGGCGCACGTCGGAATAGGAAATTGGCTGGTCGTTCACGATCGCGGCGACGCCTTCCAGCGCCAGACGCTCCTGTGCGCCGGTATCTTGCGCGGTCGCGGTGTACCCGACCGGAAGGGCCGAGAGAAGGACAGCGGCGAAAATCTGACGAACCATAAATGGCCTCCGTTGAGTGCCCAGCCGGGCCCCGTGGCAATTATACTGGCGGACCATACAAGTCCTAGAATCCTGCGCAACGGATCAGGGCAGTCTCCCCTGAATTCTTACGGAAATTTAGGGGAAGGTGAAACCGCGATCTCAACCTGAGAGGGCCGAATCAATCGAATTCGCTAGATCCGAAATCTCCAATGGTTTTCAGGGAGAAGCGGAATTGGATATTTTCTTCCGGGCCGAGTGTGCGGTCCTGCAATTCCGAGCGCTGGTAGACAATTTCAAATCGCGAACATTCGTCCTCGAACGCAATACCGTATTCTTGCCGGGCATTGAGATTGGATTCGATGTCGCGCAGCTGCCCGAAGAAGACGGAATACTGATCCGTGACTCTGACTTCCCCGCGGAGCAAAATGCCTTCATCGCCTCCGCCGCTGATCGCGATACGCTCATCCACCTTGTAATATTGTACCACGGCGCGCAAGCGCTTGTAATTTGAAGATAATTTGGCATCGATCCGGTTCAGGCTGAAGCCGTCTTCGTCCAGGCGGGCGCGAGTGTCCACACGCAACAGACTCCCGAAATCTGCGGTTGCAGAGATCAACCAGTCTGATGAAGTTCCGTCGAGATTGCTGATCGCATCGAAGGAATCATCCGGTCTGGAGCGCCAGCGCTTGCCGACTGTGGCGCTCAGGTCCGGACCGTTTTTCCAAACCGCACGCGTGGTGATGCCCGCCGCGAGTTTCCCATCTCCTTCATACAGGTCGAAGGCACCGAATCCGTTGGCCTCGAACAGCGAGGATTCATCGGCTTCATAGAGCAGGCTGTCTTCGTTCGGGATTGCATCATCATTCACATTGGACAGGCCCCACGCTGCCATGATGGCTGGTTCGATCATGAGATCGACTGTCTTGCCGGGGCGGATCATGGGATAGGCAAGCTTGCCGCCGACATTGCCCACGGCACGGGAGACGCTCTCTTCACCGGAAACATCTTCGTCCAAGCCGTAATAATCAGCCCGGACCTCGGCAAATTGTTCGAACGTGAAGCCGCCCGGCAGGATATTCAGGTCAGTCCAGTCTGCACCGACGCTGACACGATGGCTGTCTTCGCCGAGATCGCGACTCAGGATGGCACTGGACGCGTTCACACTGGCAAAGCCCATATTGCCAAGGTCCCAGTATTTTTCGCCATAGAAAACGGGCAGGGCCGTCGGCAATTCGCCGTCATCATCGTACTCGCGCAGGCCCTGGAACTTCAGAAGGGCCACATCCGAGTAGTAATTGTCACCCTGCCCAATCGCGAACAGTTGCGAAAGCAGGCGGCGGGGTTGGCTGGCATAGAGCCCGCGCTGTTCATTCTGGCCGTCCAGATCATAGCGCCGGTCATACAAGTCGTCTGTCTGGTGCTCGACACCAAACCCCCATTTCCATTCATTGTTGATGGCAAACAGGCCGCTGCCATAGATGTGTCCCCGCAGCTTCTCTTCCCCGAACAGTTCGCCATCGCTGTCGAAATCCTGCTCATTGGTGAAACTCGTATTGATATTGATCGCGCCGGAATAGAACCGTTTGCGATAGTCCAGCTCCAGCAAGGGATTCACATTCTGTGAGACCATGGGCGAGATGGTCAGTTCGGAAGATTCCGACAAAGCCCAGTAGTAAGGCTGCTGGTAGAACAGGCCGAGTTTTGACGAATTTCCGGCAGACGGGATCAGGAGGCCTGACCGCCGTTCGGACGTAGGATCCGGATGCGCGAGAAAGGGAAAATAGAATACCGGGATGCCCGCAACCTCAATCACGGCATCGCGATAGGAAATCATCTGGCTTTCCTGGTCCAGCACGGCGCGCCGGGCCCGGACGGACCAGGTCGGGGTCTTGTCTTCCTCGCAGACCGGACAGGCGGTGTAGACCACCTGATCCAACGCGTTCACGCCATTTGACTGGCGGATCGCGGAGTTTGCCGCAACTGTGGCGCCTTGATCGAGCCGCGCGGAAAATCCGATTGCGTAACCATCTTCTAGCGTGGAATCGACTTCGATTTCGTCCGCGAATTGCTGGCTGCCCGTTTCATCGATAATAATGACATTGCCGCTGGCGCGGACTTTTTCGGTTGTCCGGTCGTAGACCAACTTGTCGGCCCGCAGGATGCGCCCCTGATAGAGGGCTTCCACATTCCCTTCGGCAACGAGCTTGTTCTCGTCGCGGACTTCGTAGACATAGTCCGCTTCCAGGACGACGCGCTCGTCTGGCTGGGCAGGTTGCGGACTGGCAGGGTCTTCCTGGGCAATGGCGTACCAAGGGAGAGAGGCCGCCAATCCAAGTGCGGCCGCAACATGATGCCATTTTGCCAAAACGCGTACCCTTACAGCTGTTTCTGAACGCCGGATCCGGCGCTTCTGCGCTGCGCCGTCACTCAGTTCCATTGGGAGGCTTAGAGAGGAAGGCGGGAATCGTCCAGCCATGAGACGATTCCGGCTGATTTTTCATGTTTCTGACGATGCGCCCACGACACAGGCGGGATTAGAAAGCGCGCGAGGCCAACCCGCCCGGTAGCGTAATGGCATCCCCGGCCAGTTCCAGTTCCATCAGGGCAGCGGCGCACTGCGCGGGTGTGGCCCCTGCGGCGCGGGCAATTTCGTCCAAGGGCATGGGATGCGGGGACAAGGCCTGCTGAATCCGGGCAAGCAGGTCAGCCGGAAGCTCGGGGTCCGGCGAGCCCTCGAACAGGTCCCCTGTCGCGGCCACGCCTGAAAAGGAGAGGCTTTCCAGTATTTCGAGAATATCGTCTGCGTGCCGGACCAGCGTCGCGCCCTGCCGGATCAGATGATTCGTGCCCGCAGACCTCGGATCAAGGGGCGAGCCGGGCACCGCCATGACATCGCGCCCCTGTTCTCCGGCCATGCGTGCAGAGATGAGCGAGCCGGACCGTTCGGCGGCCTCGACGACCACAACGCCGCGCGACAGGCCTGTGATGATCCTGTTGCGGCGTGGGAAATCCTGCGCCTTGGCGCGATAGCCGAACGGGCTTTCGGACAGGATCAGTCCTTTCGCCGCTATTTCCGCGTAGAGCCGGTCATGCTGAGGCGGATAGACATGATCCACTGCGCCGCCGAGAACGGCGATGGTTCCTGTTGCGAGGCTGGCAGCGTGCGCCTCGCCGTCAATTCCGAGGGCCAGTCCGGAAACGGTGACGAAGCCGGCGCGTCCCAGCTCTGACGCAATGTCCCTGGCGAGCTTGCGACCGGCTGCGGAAGCATTCCGCGCGCCGACAATGGCGACAGTGGGCTTTGTGGCGAGGTCGATCTTGCCAAGAGCCGTCAGGATGGGCGGCGGCGGGTCGAGGGCTTTCAGCAGGGCCGGATAGGCAGGCTCGCAACTGGCGATCACTTGCGCGCCATATTTCCGTGTCAGGTCCAGCTCGCGTTCCATATCGGCGATGGCCGGAGGGACCAGTTCACGGCCCCGACCGCTCTTGCGCGTCAGTTCTGGCAGGCCCTCCAGCGCGGCCCCGGCCGATTTGAATTTGCGCAGCAGCTGGAAAAAGGTGACCGGGCCGATATTCGGTGTGCGCGCGAGCCTCACCCAGTCGATACGCTCGGCATCACTGAGAGGACGCGTGGGCGTCATGCGTTCGGGTCTGCCGTTTTCTTGGTGCCGAATTTGGGCTCCTCACCCCTCAGAAGGCGGCCGAGATTGGTGCGGTGCGTCCAGAACACAAAAAGTGACAACAGGGCGAGCCCGCCAATAATGAACATGTTCCGTTCCCCGAGCAACCAGGCACCCGGCGGGACAAGGGCCGCAGCCGTCAATGCCGCGAGCGAGGAGATGCGGGTCAGCGCAAACAGGCCAAGCCATATCGGCGCCGCTACGTAGAAACCGGGCAAGGAGACGAAGGGCAACAGGCCGGCATAGGTCGCGACGCCCTTGCCGCCCTTGAAGCCGAGCCAGATGGGATAGCAGTGTCCGATGAAAGCGAAGGCGCCTGCCACGAAGCCGACTTCACGCCCGGCAAACATGCCGAATGCAAGTGCGACCAAGCCGGCCTTGAGGCTGTCCAGGAGGAGGGTAGCGAGCGCGAGATCCTTGCGCCCGGTGCGCAGTACATTCGTTGCACCAATGTTTCCAGACCCGATGGACCGGATATCGCCGAGGCCCGCCGCACGTATGAGGAGCAGGCCGAACGGAATCGAGCCGGCGAGATAGCCGCAGAGCGCTGCCAGGGGGAATGCCAGCTCAGCTGTCATATGGATCTCCTCAATTCCCAATTGAAAATTCTACGAATGGAACCGGCAGGGGGCAAGGCCCGGTCTTGTTACCGCGCAAAGACCTGTTCGCCCCCGACAAAGGTCTTCAGGACCCGGCCCTGAAGTCGTCGGCCGTCGAAGGGGGAATTGGTTGATCTGGACAGAAGGTGCTCACGTTCGCAGAGCCAGGGCTTGTTCGGATCGAACAGGATGAAATCTGCAGGCGTCCCTTCAGAGAGGCGCCCTTCTGGCAATCCAATCATGTCCGCCGGTCTGGAAGTGAGTGGTGCAAGCGCCTCCAGGAGTGTCAGCGGGCCGTCGTGCACGAGGCTGAGCAGGGCTGACAGTGTGGTTTCGAGGCCTGCCGCGCCAAAGCTCGCCTCGCCGAAGGGCAATCGTTTTTCTTCCGGCGGTTGCGGGTCATGTGCGGACACCACAGCGTCGATCTCGCCTGCCTTCAGGGCGGCGATCATGGCCAGGCGCGTGTCCTCGTCCCGGAAGGGCGGATTGACCTTGCAATAGGTGAGATAGTCACCGACGTCGAGTTCGTTGAAGAACAGGGAATGGGCGGCGATAGTCGTGAAAACGCTCGCGCCACGAGCGCGGGAATCTGCCACCAGTTCAAGCGTGCGCGGGGTCGATACCTGATCAAGGATCAGCGTGCATCCGGTGGCCTCAGCAAGCATCAGGTCACGCGCCGCACCGATCCATTCGGCTTCTTTCGGGATACCAGACAGGCCCTTGCGAGCCGCAAATGCTCCCGCATTCATGACGCCGGAACCCTTCAGGGCATTGTCATCCGGACGGGACATGACGATAGCGCCACGGCTGGCGGCATAGGTCATCGCGCGCTTCAGGATGGACGGGTCGCCAATCGGGGCATCGCCATTGGTGAACAGGACTGCGCCGGCATCAGCCATCAGGCCGATTTCTGCCATGGCCTTGCCTTCAAGGCCGGTCGTGAGCGCACCCGCGGCATAGATGCGCGCTTTTGCACTGACCTTGGCACGGTCTGAAATATAGCGGACCAGCGCGACATCATCCACGACCGGCTTGGTATCCGGCATGACGACCAGGCTGGTCACACCGCCAGCCACAGCCGCGCGGGACGCTGTTGCAAGTGTTTCCTTTTGTTCGTCGCCCGGCTCGCCGGTCTTTACGCGCAGATCGATCAGGCCCGGCGCAAGGCAGAGACCGCCCGCATCGAGGGTTTCGCTTGCGCCCTTGTGAGCACCGGTTGCGCCCGGCGAGATCGCCGTGATGCAACCCTCTTCGATGAGGATGGCGCCGACTTCGTCTGTTCCGGAGGCAGGGTCGAGCAGGCGGGCATTGAAGATGGACAGGCTCATGGACGGCCTCCTGCCAGCAAGTGGAGCACGGCTTCACGGACCGCGACGCCCATTTCAACCTGTTCGGTAATCACCGAACGCTCACCATCCGCGATGGCGCTCTCGATCTCGATGCCGCGGTTCATCGGGCCGGGGTGCATGACGATGGCGTCCGCCTTCGCATGATTGAGGCGTTCCTCAGTCAGGCCGAAGTATCGGAAATATTCCCGCCGGCTCGGCAAATAGGCGCCATCCATGCGCTCCAGCTGGAGACGGAGCATCATGACGACATCTGCGCCTTCCAGCGCAGCGTCGAAATCAGATGTGGCCGAGGCGGCGCCCCATGTCTCGGTGCCGGATGGCATCAGCGTGCTGGGTGCGCAGAGATGCACTTCCGCGCCGAGCAGGTGCAGCGCCAGCGTGGTCGAGCGGGCGACGCGCGAATGGACAATGTCGCCGCAAATGACGACTTTGAGCCCCTCGACCCGGCCCTTGTTGCGGCGGATGGTCAGCGTGTCGAGCAGGCCCTGGGTCGGGTGTTCATGCGTGCCATCGCCGGCATTGATTACGGCGCAATCGACCTTGCGGGAGAGCAGCTTTGCCCCGCCGGAGGCCGAGTGCCTGACCACCAGCACGTCCGGTTTCATGGCGTTCAGCGTCATCGCCGTGTCGATCAGCGTTTCGCCCTTCTTCACGGAAGACTGCGCCACTGGCATCGAGACGACGTCAGCGCCAAGCCGACGGGCGGCGATCTCGAAGCTGCTCATGGTGCGGGTCGAGTTCTCGAAGAAGAGATTTACGACCGTCTTTCCGGACAGGACCGGATCGGCGCGTTTTCCGGACCGGGTCGCTTCGGCATAGTCGTTTGCCAGATCGAGAATATGAGTGAGATCGAGCGGGTGAAGGCCATCAATGCCCAGCAAATGCTCGTGGTCGAAGGAGTAATGGATTGCCGCCTTGCTCATGGAGGCCCTTTCGATTTTCGGCGGTTTAGGCGCGTTTCCGAGTCGGGGCAAGAGGGTCAGAGTGTGAGAAGCAGGTAGAGGGCCGGGAGCGTAATCATCGCGAGGACCGTTTCGACGGCAATCAGATTGGCTGAAAGCGCCGCGTCGCCGCCCAGTTCCTTGGCAAGGATGTAGGAGCTGGTGGCGGTTGGCGTAGCCGCGCAGATCAGGGCGATCACGAGCGGCGTGCCTGTGACGCCGAGAAGGATGCAGAAGCCAACGGCGAAAGCCGGGAGCCCTAGCAATCTGACCAATGACCAGCTGAGGGTGCGGGGTCCGGCGCGCCGCAGGGCTGACAGGTCGACGCCCGCGCCCGCCGAAAGCAGGCCCAGAGCCAAGGCGGCATCACCCAGGATGCGAAGACTGTCATCCAGCAGGCGTGGCAGGGTGATGCTCGCGCCGGCCAGCGCCAGACCGACAATACAGGCAAGCACGATCGGGTTCTTGAACAGCGCGACAAAAGGGTTTGGCTTCGGTCCGTGCGGCGCGTCTGCGTGGGCGATCAGTGCATAGACCGAGAGAATGTTGGCGGTTGGAATCATTACGGCGGCGGCGATGGTGACGAGGGCGAGGCCTTCTTCGCCGAACAGGAGGCTGCCGATGGAGAGGCCAATCATCGTGTTCCAGCGTACATTTGACTGAATCACCGAGCCGACTGCAGGGCCCGGCATGTTGGGCAGGAACCGGGCGAGCCATCCGACACCGCCGAGGGCGAACTGCGCCAGGATAAGCGCGGCGGCGAGCCCCCAGGGCGCTTCCTCGAAAGGGGCGTTGGCCAGTGTGCGAAGGATCAGGGCCGGGAAGAGGACGACATAGGAGAGGCGCTCGATGGCGCGCCAGCTATCGGCCGGGATCCATTTCCGAACCGACAGGATGTGGCCGAGCGTCACGATGGCGATGACGGGGAGCAGGGCGTAGAGAAAGCCCGACATCAGGCGCGGGCCAGTCTTTGAAGAGCGTCATTGAGGATCACGGCGGCGGCCGAGGCATCGATTCGCTCGGCGCGACGCTTTCGGGAGAGGTCAGCCTCGATCATCGCATTTTCAGCTTCGACAGTCGAAAGCCGCTCATCCTGGAACAGGATCGGCACATCACGGTGTTTCATGATGTGCCACGCAAGCGCCCTGACCGATTGCGCTCTGGGGCCTTCGGATCCGTCCATATTCAGGGGCAGGCCCATCACCATGCCAACGGCGACACGATCATCATAAAGGTGGAACAAGCGATCGAGGACAGGTGCCAGCTTCTTGCCGCGCGGTATGGTCTCGACCGGGCTGGCCAGCATGCGCAGGCCGTCGGCAGACGCGATGCCAAGCGTTTTCGTGCCGGGATCGATGCCGATCAGGGCGCCGGTTTTCGGGAAATGTTCAGGATCAGTTATGGGCATGAATAGCCCACATAGCGCCTTGATGCCGTGTTGCCTATGGCGTATTCGGGCGGTTCGATTTCAAGCGTTGGAGCTCGCCCATGTCTGTCACCAAGGATGATGTCCGCAAGGTTGCCCGCCTGTCGCGCATTGCCGTCAGCGAACAGCATGTCGAGGAATTGGTTGGGGAGCTGAATGGCATCCTCAGCTGGATTGACCAGTTGAACGAGGTCGATATCGAGGGCGTCGAGCCGATGACCTCCGTCGTCGAGACCGAACTGCCGATGCGGGACGATGTCGTTACGGACGGCAACATCCGGGATCAGGTCCTGGCAAATGCGCCGCGCAGTGAAGACGGCTTTTTCGTCGTGCCGAAGGCCGTCGAGTAGACCTCAGACAATTTCTGCCGCGAACTCTTCATAGTCGATCAGGATTTCTGCATCGAGAGGAATGTTTGTGCTCGCGCTCAGCGTCACGGTCTGCGCGTCGGCATCAACGGTGAACTCCGCATTGGCCTCAGGGCTGTGATTGCACATCGAGATCAGGCCGAATGCGACAGCGGCGCGCATCTGTCCCTGGTCATTTTCATCCACATAGAAGACGTAGTGATGGATCTGGGTGCCGCGAATGGCGGCGGTGTCTTCCTGACTGAGGATCAGCAGGGGGTAGGTTGCGATCAGGTCGCCCGCTTCAAAGGAAACGGCCGCGAACAGGCCGCGACCGTGAAAGGGAGACTGGCGAACCTCAACGGGTGAGGTGTATCCGGGTTTTTCCATGAGTCTGATTATCACATGCCGGGGCTGACACCATCAGGATTCAGCGTCTTCCTCTTCAGATTCCTCTTCGGATTTTTCCGCCTTGGCCTCTGGGTTCCACGCATAGATTCCATTCACAATGCATCTCTGCTTGGAAAAGGGTGTGGTCTCCCCGAAATCAGAAATGGAGTCGGACACGATTAGCGCGTCATGCTTTCGCAAGCAGCTGCCGGTTGCGTCCATTCCGATCCGCATTGCATCATCCAGAGGCGTACACGCGCCGAACACCTCAATCAGGTAATGATCGCGCCCGTCACGCACCACAACCGTGTCCCGTGTTGTTTCGCCAAAGCCATCTATGGTCGATGCAAAGCAGATGCTGCTCACCTCCTCGCCCAATCGTGGATCGTCGGCGTAGCGTTCGACGCCGCGTGGGCGGTCTTCTGGCGCGTCTGAGGTGGCGCAGGCCGCCAGGAAGACGGGGGCTGCAAGGCTGAGCATGAGGGTCCGCATGATTGGTCTCCGTTGAAATTTGGCGTTGAAACAGAGCCTGCGCCAGTCTCACGCAACTGACAAGAAGGCTCACGAAGGCTTGAACTTTTGTGCCAAGCCGTCATAGCAGGCGGGCAGATTTCTTCTCAGGATATCCGATGACCGAACTGACCAAACTTACCCTCGCTGCAGCGCTCGATGGCTTGAAAGCCAAGGAGTTTTCCTCGCGCGAGATCACCCAGCAATTCGTCGACGCCATTGAAGGCGCGCGGACGCTGAATGCCTATGTGGTCGAGACGCCTGAAAAGGCGCTGGCCATGGCTGATGCCTCCGACGCGAAACTTGCCAAGGGCGAGGGCGGCAAGCTGGAAGGCGCGCCGCTGGGGGTCAAGGACCTGTATTGCACCAAAGGCGTGCGCACCACGGCGTGCAGCAACATCCTCGGCGAGTTCACCCCGACCTATGAATCCACCGTCACCCAGAACCTCTGGGACGAAGGTGCGGTCATGCTGGGCAAGCTCAATATGGACGAATTTGCCATGGGGTCGTCGAACGAGACCTCGCGGTTCGGCAATGTCATCAACCCGTGGCGCCGCAAGGGCGACAATCAGGGCCTGACACCGGGCGGCTCGTCGGGTGGTTCGGCCGCGTCAGTGGCGGCAGATCTCTGCCTCGCGGCGACGGCCTCGGACACCGGCGGCTCCATTCGCCAGCCCGCTGCGTTCACCGGCACGGTCGGCATCAAGCCGACTTATGGCCGTGCCAGCCGCTATGGCATGGTCGCGTTTGCCTCCTCACTCGACCAGGCTGGTCCGATCGCGAAGACGGTTGAAGACAGCGCGATCTTGCTGGAAGCGATGTGCAGCCACGATTTGAAGGATTCCACGTCCCTGAACGTCGAGACGCCGGATTGGCGCAGCGATGTGGGCCGCGGCGTCGAGGGCATGCGGATCGGTATTCCGAAAGAATACCGGATGGAGGGCATGTCCGAAGAAATCGACAAATTGTGGGAGCAGGGGATCGAGTGGCTGAAAACTGCCGGCGCCGAGATCGTCGATATCAGCCTGCCGCACACGAAGTATGCCCTCCCAGCCTATTATATCGTGGCGCCTGCAGAGGCGTCCTCCAACCTCGCCCGCTATGACGGCATGCGTTATGGTGCACGTGTCGCTGGCGAGAATTTGACCGCGACGTATGAAGGGACGCGGGCAGGCGGTTTTGGCGCCGAAGTCCAGCGTCGCCTGATGATCGGCACGTATGTGCTCTCATCCGGATATTACGACGCCTATTATCTGCGCGCCCAAAAGGTCCGCACCAAGATCCTCAACGATTTTGTTGAAGCCTTTGAGAGCTGCGATGCGGTACTGACGCCAACCTGTCCGAGCCCGGCCTTTGCGTTTGGCGAGAAAAGCGGGGATCCGGTCGAGATGTATCTCAATGACGTGTTCACCGTGACGGCCAATCTGGCGGGCCTTCCCGGCATTTCCGTGCCGGCGGGCCTGTCATCCAGCGGCCTGCCACTGGGCCTTCAGGTCATCGGCAAGGCGCTAGACGAAACCGCCTGTTTCCGCGTCGGCGGCGAATTGGAACGCGCAGCCGGCTTCGTGGCCAAGGCTGACAAGTGGTGGTAGGTTTCGGGGCATGAACATGACCCGTTTTCTCCTTCTCTTCGCCGTCCTGCTTGCCTTTTGCCTCGCCCTGATGGCGGCGATGATGGCGCAATATGGCTACAGCCTGTTTGCGCCCGAGATGCGTTCCATGCTGCTCGTGGCCTTTCTGGTCGCGGGCTATGTCTCTTTTCGGATCTCGCGCATCATTGCCCGTCGCAAGCAGCGTCTTGAGGACCATCCTCAGCCGGATGGTGCAGGTAAGTCCAAACTGTCCGGCCTGTTCAGCGGCAAGAGTGCGGCGCAGACAGCGCGGGAAGCGCGTGTGGCCGCGCGGCGCAAGAAGCTGGTCGAAGAGGGTAAGCTGGAAGAGGTGCCAGAAGACCCTCAACCCGTCGCGGAAAACGAAGGCCCTGTCCGCGTTTCACAATCGGCTTCCATCAAGGATCGGATGGCTGCGCGTGCCGAGCGGGTACGCCGGGCGAAGGAAGCGGGCAAGCTGGACTAGCTCACGCCTTGGAGGGCTTCAGCGCGCCGACTGGGCGTACCTTTGGGCGCACGATGATCTGATCCGGTTTGGCCTCCTCGGGAGCATTTCCGCCCGGGCCCGGCTCGTCATCATCATCCTTGCCCGAGTCGCGCGTGGTCACTTTCGACAAATAGACACCGACGCCAATCAGGCCTCCCACGGGCCCGCATTGCAGCATCATTGCGAAAATCCAGAGCAGCGGCATGTCGAGGTCCATGTTCTGGAGCGACAGGAGCAGGCCCCCCAGAAGGACGGAGCCCACGGCCACGCCGCCGGCGAATCCCAGGATAAGATGCTTGAGAAAGCCGCGAACCACCGGCTTTTCGTCCTCGCTTGAGGCGTCCATCATCATCTTGAAGATCATTCCGGCGCTCCCTTTTTCCTCCACAGGGAGGATTATTCGCCCATATCCTGAAAATTGGAAGAGCTGGCGCCAATCGAATGGTATTCACGGCTCGACAGTGACGCGATCGGGCGGGTAGAAGAACGCAGAAACAGAGTGTCAGCAGAGAACGATATGTCAGCGCGCAAACCGTATGTAATCAAGGGTGAAACAGGTGACTGGGAGCTGGTCATGGGCCTCGAAGTCCACGCCCAGGTCTCGTCCAATGCAAAGCTGTTTTCCGGCGCGTCCACGGCGTTCGGTGCGGACCCGAATTGCAATGTGTCACTGGTCGATGCGGCCATGCCGGGCATGCTGCCGGTCATCAACCGTTATTGCGTCGAGCAGGCGATCCGCACCGGGCTTGGCCTTAAGGCGCAGATCAACACCTATTCCCGCTTCGACCGGAAGAATTATTTCTATCCGGATCTGCCTCAGGGCTATCAGATCAGCCAGTTCGCGCACCCGATTGTGGGCGAAGGCGAAATCGAGGTGGATGTCGAGCCCGCGCATGGCGGCGACGCCTATGCCTTCCCATGCCGTATCGAGCGCCTGCACCTCGAACAGGATGCCGGCAAGTCGATCCACGACATGGACCCGAGCTCGACCTATGTGGATCTCAACCGGTCCGGCGTCGCGCTGATGGAAATCGTGTCCATGCCCGACATTCGCACGCCAGCCGAAGCCGCCGCCTATGTGAAGAAGCTGCGCGCCATCGTGATCGCGCTCGGCACCTGTGATGGCGACATGGAGAAGGGCAATCTCCGCGCGGATGTGAACGTGTCCGTGTGCCGTCCGGGCCAGTATGAGAAATTCCGTGAAACGGGTGATTTCAGCCATCTCGGCACGCGCTGCGAACTCAAGAACATGAACTCGTTCCGCTTCATCCAGCAGGCCATTGAGTATGAAGCGCGCCGCCAGATCGAGATCCTTGAGGATGGCGGCTCCATCGACCAGGAAACGCGCCTGTTCGATCCGGTGAAGGTCGAGACGCGCTCCATGCGTTCCAAGGAAGACGCGCATGATTACCGCTATTTCCCGGACCCGGATCTGTTGCCGCTGGAAGTCGAGCAGGCCTGGATCGAGGAAATCCGTGCGACCCTGCCGGAACTGCCAGACGAGAAGCGCGCCCGCTTTGAAACCGATTATGGGCTGTCACGCTATGATGCGGGTGTCCTCAGCGCCGACGCCGAAAAAGCCAGCTTCTTCGAGGACGTTGCCAAAGGCCGCGATCCGAAACTTGCGGCGAACTGGGTGACGCAGGAATTGTTCGGCTATCTCAACAAGCAGGACATTGAGCTGGCCGACAGCCCCGTATCTGCCTCCAGCCTCGGCGGCCTGATCGAACTGATCGCCAATGACACGATCAGTGGAAAGATCGCGAAGGACGTCTTTGCCCGGATGATCGAAGGCGAAGGCGAAGCTTCTGACATTGTCGAAAAGCACGGCCTGAAACAGGTAACCGATACCGGCGCGATCGAGAAGATCGTCGACGACATCATGGCTGCCAATCCGGACCAGGTCGCGCAGATCAAGGAAAAGCCCAAGACGATGGGCTGGTTCGTGGGCCAGGTGATGAAGGCTTCCGGTGGCAAGGCCAATCCGAAAGCCGTCAACGATATCCTGAAAGCGAAGCTGGGGCTCTAACCCCTAGAGCTTGGACTTGATGCGATCGGCCAGCACGCCGAGTTTAGCTGTATCTGCCATTTCGCCCGAGCCATGCCGGCCGAGCGCCACATCCTTCCATCGTGGAATGATATGGAAGTGCAAATGGTAGACAGTTTGTCCGGCGGGGGCGCCATTGAACTGGGTCACGACCAGGCCATCGGGCGTCAAGGCAGCTTCGACCGCCTGCGCCACTTTCTGCACAGCCTCCATATAGGGGCCGAGCTTGTCGGCCGGCATGTCGAGCAGGTTGCGCGCTTCCACGCCCTTCGGCACGACGAGCGTGTGACCTTCGCTCTGGGGAAACACGTCCATGAAAGCGAGTGCAGCGTCATCCTCATAGACTTTGACGGCGGGCATTTCACCGCGCAGGATCTTGGCGAAGATATTGTCGGGATCATAGGCAGCGTGAAGAGTCATGACGAGGACGAACTTTCTAGTTTGTGTGGGGAGGGATGCCGTAGTTTCAGATATGTGGCTCTCAGGAAGCGCCACAGGACAAATAACGAGAGCCAGTCGAGCATGAACAAGGCGGCCACAGCCCAGGCGCGCCAATATTTTCTCCGTACCGGATCCGGGGCTTCCCCCGTCGCTTCTACGAGACGGTCCTCCGCGGTTTCGACCATTTCCCGGAGATATGCCTTCGCGTCTTCCAGTTGCGATGTCGGAAGCCGGACAGGGATTCCCCCAAGGGCCGGAACCAACAGCCAGTTCACGGTCGCATGATTGTAGTTGTCGATAGAGGCGTCGAACCCTGCATACTGCAACGCTGCACAGACGATGAGGGCCTCTTCGACCCGGCCATAGTTCCTGAGGACGGCAGACTCGCTCATTCGCCCTTCTTAAAGGGTGTTCGTTCGGTGAGATAGCCCATGTCGGATTCTACCGCTTCGCGCTCGCGTTCGAGATAGTCGGCGATGGCGTGGCGCAGGCCGGGATGGGCTATCCAGTGGGTGGAGTAGGTGGTGACGGGCGTATAGCCACGGGCCAGCTTGTGGCCGCCCTGTGCGCCTGCCTCCACAAAGGTGAGATTGTGTTCGATGGCGTAGTCGATGGCCTGATAGTAGCAGGTCTCGAAGTGCAGCATTGATCTGTGCTCGGTACACCCCCAGTAGCGGCCGTAGAGTGTGTCGGAGCCAATCAGATTCATGGCCCCGGCAATCGGCGCTCCATCCGACATGGCAAGGATGAAGAGGAGGTCGTCGGCCATCCGTTCTCGCAAGAGCGAGAAAGTGTCCCGGGTCAGATAGGGCGAGCCCCATTTGCGTGCGCCGGTGTCCATGTAAAAAATATAGAATGCATCCAGATGGGCTTCGGTGATCTGCTCGCCCCGCAAGTGGACGAACTCCAATCCTTCCTGCGCCTTCGCGCGTTCCTTCCGAAGATTCTTTCGCTTGGATGAGGAGAGATCGGCGAGGAAGTCATCGAACGATTCATAGTTGCGATTCTGCCAGTGGAATTGCTGGTCGGCGCGCAGCAACAGGCCCGTCTCCGACAGCATGGTGGCCTCTTCCGGTGAGGCGAAATTGATGTGCAGGGATGAAAGCTCGTTCTGTTCTGCCAGCTGGATCGCGCCGGACAGGAGTGCGGTTTGCAGGCGAATTTGGTCGGGTCCAGGCCGTACAAGCAGGCGCCGGCCCGTAACGGGTGTGAAGGGCACGGCCGCAAGCAGTTTGGGGTAATAGGTGCCACCCGCGCGCTCGAAGGCATCGGCCCAGGAATGGTCGAAGACGAACTCGCCGCGCGAATGGCTTTTGCCGTAGAGTGGCATGGCCGCCTTCAACCGTCCTGTTCCGTCACGGATCAGGACATGACGCGGCATCCAGCCTGTGTTCGGTGTTGCGGCGCCGGAGGTTTCCAGTGCATCGAGAAATTCCCATTTGAGGAACGGATCGAACCGGACGCCTGTCGGATTGGCGACCGCATTCCATTCCTCCGGATCGACCTCCGCCATGGCTGAGGCAAAACTCAATTTCAGCGCGGTGTCATCCATGCCCTGAATCTAGGGCATGGCGTAAGCAGAAACCAGTCCCGGATCGAGATGTTCGAAGATGATGGCCACATTTTCATGCGCGGCATGGCGGACTTCCTCCAGGGAGCGGACCGTCCATGTCACCAGGGGATAGTCCTCGGGCACATGCTTGCGGATGCCGTCCACGTCCGAGACGTTGATCGCGACATAGTCCATGCCGTCTGACAGGGCGCGTTGCAGGATGTCATTGAATGCCGCCGCGCCAATCTTGCGAGAGGCGTCAATCAGCTGGCCCCGCATCATGTCCTGGGGCAGGGCGCGGACGGCCTCTTCCGAGAAACTCATGGCAGCGGCAAGGCCGGTATATTCCAGCAACATGTCTCCGGTCCGGCGGCCGAGCTCTGCCGGATCGGTACGTCCGTCCAGCTTCATTTCGGTCAGCAGGGGCAGATCATGCGGCCAGGATGCGAGCAATTGCGCGAAAGTGGGCAGTCCATGTTCCCCCGCAATCACCACGTCCTGCAGATCCTTCGATCCAAGATCCTCGACGCGGTCCGGGTGACCCGCCATGCGCTCCAGCGTCTGGTCATGGAAAACCACGAGTTCGCCATCCGCTGCCGGACGGATGTCGAACTCCATGCCGAGGCCAAGCTTCGCCGCCGCCTCGAAAGCGGCCATCGTGTTCTCGGGCGTTTCCCGGCCACTCCACCAGCCGCGATGGGCGTACAGGAAGTTGGTGAGGACGAAGCGCCGGGCCATCTAGTCGGCGATCTCGAAGATACCGTCCACCTCCACAGCCACGCCGAGCGGCAGTTCAGGACAGGAGACTGCCGAGCGGGCGTGTCGGCCGGCCTCCCCAAACACATCAACCATCAGGTCTGAACAGCCATTGATGACTTGTGGAATGTCGGTGAAGCCGGGCGCGACGTTCACGAAGCCGCCGAGTTTCACCACGCGCTTGATGCGGGACAGGTCGCCAATGGCAGCTTTGCACTGAGCGATCAGATTGATCCCACAGAAGCGGGCGGCCTGCTGGCCTGCGGAGAGTTCCATGTTCTCGCCGAGGCGTCCCTTGATGAGGCCATCAGCTGACGCGCTGACCTGACCCGACACGAACAGCATGTTGCCGCTGATGACATAGGGGACATAAGTGGCGACCGGCTTCATGGGTTCCGGCAGTTCGATGCCGAGTTCATCAAGACGGGTTTCGGGGGTCGACATGGCGCGCTCCTTGAAAATGGCGTTGCGTTTTCCCTAGACCGCCAAGGGGCGGGGCGCAAACGCCGTTCACCGGGGCGCGTTCTTCACCCGCGCCGACCGGCCTGTGATCACGGCATCGGCGCCGAATTTCTGCCTGGCCAGGTCCGACGCGCGCTCTGCCGCCGCGCGCTTCGCGACGAGGGGGTCGAGCAGGTCGACAGCGTCCGAGCGATGCTCTGACAGGTCGGAAATGCCGACTCCGATGAGACGGAAGCGAGTTCGGCCATTGGTTTCCTTGGCCAGCAGCACTTTGGCATTCCGAAACAGGGTCTGGGCCAACTGGGTGGGCTCTGACAGGGACATGCGCCGCGTAAGGGTCCGGAACTCGGCAGTCTTGAGTTTGAGCGTGATGACATTGCCGACGAGCCCCGTGGCCTTGGCGCGGTCTGCCGTCTTCACACAGAGGCGCCAGAGCTGGTCTTCCAGCCAGGCCGGGTCTGACATGTCGTCATTGAACGTGGTCTCGGAACTGACGGATTTGCGCTCCTCATCATTCCGGACTGGCCGGTTGTCGATGCCATGCGCCCGGTTCTTCAGCCACATCCCGGTCTCGCCATAGCGGCCGATCAATTGCTTGAGCTCCGCCTTCTGGAGGTCTTCGATCGTGTCGTACCCATCGCGGGTCAGTTTCTGGGCCAGTTTCGGGCCCACGCCATGAATGAACCCAACGGGTCTCGGGGCAAGCAGGGCTTCGACTTCGTCTGCGCCGATGACGGCAAACCCCCTCGGCTTGTCCAGTTCGCTTGCGGTCTTGGCCAGGAATTTGTTGATCGACAGGCCAATCGAGACCGTGATCCCTATATCGCGTTCTATCTCTGCGGCGAGCCGGGCGAGGGAGACTGCCGGCGATGCCTTGTGGAGGGTATTCGTGCCGCTGAGATCAAGATAGGCCTCGTCCACCGAGACGGGCTGGATCATGGGGGTCAGCGCCTGCATCTTCTCGCGCATCTGGTGTGCGGCGAGCCGGTACTTTTCGCCATTCGGCGTGATCACGACGGCGTCCGGGCATGCCTTGAGCGCCTTGAACATCGGCATGGCCGAGCGCACGCCATAGAGACGGGCGATATAACAACAAGTGGATACGACTCCCCTTTTTCCGCCGCCCACAATGACCGGCCGGTCTTTCAGGGAGGGATCGTCGCGTTTTTCGATGGCTGCGAAGAAGGCATCGCAATCGAGATGAGCGATTGCCAGCGTTGTGATGTGTTTGTTACGGATTACACGATGCCGCCCGCAGCGAGGGCAGGCGTCGCTGTCGTCTTCAGAAAGGTGAAAGCAGTCTCGACAGAGCGTGAACATAGCCCCATGTTCATGCCATGTTCCGTCCTTGGCCGCAATCAATGGCGTGTAAAGACGTAAACCAGTGTTAACGATTTGGGGTGTAGCTGGCAAAAGAGCTCTTAGAATCGGCCCGAATCACAGGCAACAACCATATCATGACGAAGTCGCACACCAGGAAAGTTCTGGTTGTTGAGGATAACGAACTCAACATGCGCCTTTTCTGCGACTTGTTGGATGCCTTCGGCTTCGAAACCTTTCAATGCCGGGACGGTGCGAAAGCCGTCGAGATCGCGCGTCAGGAACTGCCTGACCTGATCATCATGGATATCCAGTTGCCGGAGGTCTCGGGCCTCGACATCACGCGCTGGCTCAAGGATGACGACAAGGTTGCTCATATTCCGGTGTTGGCGGTAACCGCTTTTGCAATGCGCGCAGACGAACAGCGCGTGCGGGAGGCGGGCTGTGAGGGATACCTCTCCAAGCCCATCCAGATTGCAACATTCATCAAGGCGGTTGAGGCGCTGATGCCCAAGGAGGCAGCGTGACAGCGCGCGTCCTTGTCGTAGATGACATCGAAGCCAACCGGCGCCTCCTCCAGGCCAAGCTGGAAGCGCAATACTATACAGTGATGTTGGCGGAAAACGGCATCGAAGCGCTCAGCATGGTCGAGCGGAGCGAGCCGGATATTATCCTGCTGGACGTCATGATGCCCGGTATGGATGGCTATGAAGTCTGTCGCCGCCTGAAGGAAAACCCGGCCACAAATCATATCCCGGTCGTCATGGTTACGGCCCTGAATGATGTGGAAGACCGTGTCCGGGGCCTCGAGGTCGGCGCAGAGGACTTCCTGACCAAGCCGGTCGATGATTTTGCCCTGATGGCCCGCATGGGGGCGCTGATCCGCTACAATGCAGTTGCCTCGGAGCTGCGCCAGCGCCAGGCCAGCGGTTTGCGCGCCGGCATCGACGGGGATGACGGCGTTCATGTGAAGGACCAGCCTGCGCGCTTGTTCGTGGTGGATGACAATCCGAGAACATCAACGCGCATTGCCGACACATTGCGGGCTGGCGGCCACACCGCGATCACCTTGCTGGAAGCCGGCGGGATGAAGGGATTGAACGAGCTCGGTGTGGACATTCTCGTCCTGTCCATGCTCAGCGACCGGTATGATGCGCTGAAGCTCTGCGCACACTTCAAGATGAATGAGGCGACCCGCTCGATATCGATCCTGCTGATCTGCGACCCGGATGATCGCCAGCGCGCCGGCAAGGGGTTGGATCTCGGTGCGAGCGATGTGATCTTCGCACCCATCGAGAAACAGGAATTGCTGGCTCGCGTGCGCACGCAGGCGCGCCGAACCCGCTATATCGAAATGCTGAGGGATCGTGTGGATCGCGGTCTCGAATTGTCCGTCATTGACCAGCTCACAGGGCTCTACAACCGCCGTTACATGAACAACCAGCTGGAACAGCTGATGCAGCGCTCCCTGATGGGCGGGCGTCCCGTCTCCGTGCTCATGGCCGACATCGACCATTTCAAGGCGGTGAACGATACCTATGGCCATGATGCGGGCGATGAGGTGCTCCAGGAGATGGCCAAGCGCCTGAAGACCAATAGCCGGGTGATGGATGTGGTCTGCCGTCCGGGCGGCGAGGAATTCATGGTCATCATGCCGGATACGCCGGGGGATCTGGCCTGCGCCGCGGCGGAGCGGATCCGCCGGTCGGTCGCCGCAGAACCCTTTGTGGTGAGTGGCGGCGCGCGCGAGATTTCGATCACGCTGAGCGCCGGGGTCTCGACTATTAGAGGTGCCAGCGATACGATTGCAGACCTGATCAAGCGCGCTGACACGGCTCTCTATCAGGCCAAGGCCGCCGGACGTAACCGCGTCGAAAGTATCGCCGCCTGATTGACTTGGCGGGCGGCGCGCCGCAATGCGCTGCACATGACTGACCGGTTCTCGGCATTTCGCCATTCCTCCTATCGCAGATATTTCCTGTCTCGCTTCATGACGTCCCTTGCGGCGCAGATCGTGTCGGTCGCCGTGGCGTGGCAAATGTATGATCTCACCCAGAATGCCGCGTTGCTCGGCTGGATCGGCCTCGTCCAGTTCCTGCCGGCCTTGCTGCTGGTCGTTGTCACGGGTGTTGCATCGGACCGGCTGGGGCGCCGGAACGTCATGGGCGCGTCGGTCAGTGTGGAGTTGCTGTGCGCCGGGGTGATCCTTGGGCTGGCGCTGACGGGCCGGTTTGATCCTCTGGTGGTGCTCGCGACGCTCACGGTGTTTGGCATTGCCCGGGCATTTTACACGCCTGCTTCGTCCAGCCTTGCCGTCAATTTGGTGCCGCGTGAGGACTTCGCGAATGCCGTCGGCTGGTTGGCGTCATCTTGGCAGGCAGCGTCGATCCTGGGGCCGGTGGCGGGCGGATTGCTTTATGGCGTGGGGGCGGGGGTTGCCTATGGCACGGCTGTCAGCCTGTTCGCTATTTCGGCAATCCTCATTTTCTCCATACCGAAGCCTCCCCAGCGTATTGAACGTGAACCGACAACGCTCGGTGTTCTGCTGGGTGGCTTCAAATACGTCTTCAACCAGAAAGTCGTGCTGGGGGCGATTTCCCTCGACCTGTTCGCTGTACTGCTCGGCGGTGCGGTCGCTCTGCTGCCGATCTATGCGCGGGATATTCTGGAGATCGGTGAAGAGGGGCTTGGCTTGTTGCGGGCAGCCCCCGGCATTGGCGCGCTGATCATGCTGGCGATCATCACGGCGTTTCCGATCAAGGATCATGCCGGCCTGATTCTTTTCATATCCGTCGCGTTGTTCGGCATTTCGACCGTGGTGTTCGGCTATTCGAATGTTGTCTGGCTCTCGATTGTCGCGCTCATCTTTGTCGGGGCCTTCGACATGGTGTCCGTCTATATCCGCGAAATCCTGCTGCAGCTCTGGACACCCGACCAGGTACGGGGACGGGTGAATGCAGTGAATTCGATTTTCCTCGGGGCCTCCAATGAACTGGGTGAGGCGCGAGCCGGCTTCATGGCCGCCAAATGGGGAGCCGTCTTCACGGTCGTGGCGGGCGGCTATGCGGCGGTGGGCGTCGCAGCCGCGTGGTCAGTCCTGTTCCCCGGCATCCGCAAGACGCGTGACCTGCATCATGGCATGCCGGAGGATTAGGCAACAAAAAACCCGCTCTTATGGAGCGGGCTTTTCGAAACAATGCATGAAAACAAGGATCTTACTTGATCTTGCCTTCTTTGAACTCGACGTGCTTCTTGGCAACCGGGTCGTACTTACGCTTGACCATTTTCTCGGTCATGTTGCGTGGGTTTTTCTTCGTCACGTAGAAGAAACCGGTGTCGGCCGTCGAATTGAGGCGGATCTTGATGGTGGCTGGTTTGGCCATGACGAATGCTCGCTTGTGTTAGCGTCTGAAACTGGAAAGCGGCTTAATGGCGATGTGCGCGTCGGAAGTCAAGCGCCATTGCTGCTAGAGGCGGTCGGTCGAATGTCCGCTACGGGTCCAGCGCAGGAAGGGCGGGCCGCGGTTCAGTGACGGCTTGTCCAGTCTTTCCTCGATTTCCCCCAGCATGAAGCGGGTAACATTGGGCAGATCGAGCGCGAGCGCATCTTTCAGTGTCACCCATTGCAGGTCTGACAATTCCGCGCCGTCGACAGGTGGACGCTCGTCGATGAGGGCTTCTTCGGCATTCGCCATGAAGAATCGGGCATCGAATCGCTTCGGCCTATAGGGGGGCGTAATGGCGCGGCCAATGAAGGTCAGTGGCGAAAGATGCGGCGCGGCATCAAGGGCGTGGAAGCGTTTCCAGCCCTCCACATAGCGCTCAGGCATCTCGGCTTCCCGCGCGACCAGTAGGCCAGTTTCCTCAAATGTCTCACGGATGGCCGTCAGGCCGAAGGCACGCGGCTTTCGGCGGGTCTGGATGCGCAACAGGCGCTCCTGCTGGGGCGCAAACTCGCAATAGGAGACGGCCTTGCCGTCCTGCGGGTCCACACGCCCACCGGGGAAGACGTACTTTTCGGGCATGAAGGCGTGGCCCGCTGACCGCTTGCCCATCAGGACGCGAGGCTGGGTCGTATCCCGCCGCACCAGGATCAGCGTGGCAGCGTCTTTCGGGCGGGGGCTGCGCTTGCGAGTCTCGATGACATCGCCATCGTCTTCCTTGTCAAACGCAGAGCCCATCAGCGTATCTGAATGCGGATTCGAATTCATGTCCACGCTATTTCCGGCTTTTGCGCTTGTGCTTGGGCAGTGTCTTCTTGCTGAACTTCCCTTTGCCGGTAGGCTTGCCAGGACCGGTTTTCCGGCGAGGCGGTCGACCACCGCCCGTATTGTGGCTCTGACGGGCCTCCCGGCGGCCCTCCGGGGCTGGCATGGGTTCGGACAACATTTCCAGCAGGAGGCCGCCCTGCAAGGGCGTGACCTCTTTCAGCTTCACGCGGACGATCTGGCCGAGGCCATAGGTCTTGCCGGACCCGCGCGCATAGATCTGCATCGCGGCATCATCCAATACCCAATAATCATCCGAGATGGACGAGATCGGGACAAACCCATCCGCGCCGGAGCCCGCAAGGGCGATGAACAGGCCCGCGCCCGTGACGCCGGTAATCCGTCCCTCGAACTCGCTGCCGACACGGTCTGCGAGGAAGATGGCGAGGTAGCGGTCGGTCGCTTCACGCTCGGCGGCCATGGAGCGGCGCTCGGTATCGGAAATGTGCTGCGCCATCTCTTCCAGCCGTACCGACATGTCCTTGGACAGGCCGTCCGGGCCAAGCCCGAGCGAGGCGATCAGCGCGCGGTGCACGATCAGATCGGCATACCGCCGGATGGGCGACGTAAAGTGCGCATATCGGACGAGGTTCAGGCCGAAATGGCCGAGATTCTCTTCCGAATAGATTGCCTGGGCCTGCGTGCGCAGCACCATTTGTGTGACCATCTGGTCATAGTCGCCCGTCTTGATCTCTCCGAGCAGGCGGTTGAAATTCTCGGTCTGCGGGCGCTGGCCAATATTCCATTTCATGTCGATGGTCTGCAGGAATTCCGCAAAGGCTGCGATCTTGGCATCCGTGGGCGTGTCGTGGACACGATAGATCAGCGGGCTTTTCTGCTTTTCCAACGTTTCGGCTGCGGCAACGTTTGCCTGAATCATGAATTCTTCGATCAGGCGGTGCGCGTCGAGGCGTTCCTTGGTAATGATGCCTTCGATTTCGCCATCCTTGGAAAACAGGATGCGGCGCTCGGGCAAGTCGAGGTCCAGCGGCGAGCGGTCGTCCCGTGCCTTCGAGAGTGCCGCATAGGCGCCCCAGAGTGGCTTCAGGACGGTTTCCAGCATCTCACCGGCCTTGCCGCCCGGCTTGCCGTCAATCGCCGCCTGAGCCTCCTCATAGGAGAGCTTGGCGGCGGATTTCATCATGCCGCGAATGAAGCGGTGCGAGCGCTTGGAGCCCGACTTGTCGAAGATCATCTCCACCGCCATGCAGCGGCGTAATTCGCCCTCGCGCAGGGAGCATTCATCTGCCGACAATTCAAACGGCAGCATCGGCACCACGCGGTCCGGGAAATAGGTGGAGTTGCCGCGCTTCAGCGCTTCGCGGTCGAGCGGCGAATCCGGCGTGACGAAGGCGGCGACATCCGCAATGGCGACGATCACGCGCCAGCCATCGTCGAGTTGTTCGGCATACACGGCGTCATCATGGTCGCGCGCATCATGCGGGTCGATGGTGATCAGCGGGATCTGGGTCAGATCCTCGCGCTCGGCGGGGGCAGGCTTCGGATTGCGGGCCTGTTCCAGCGCGGCTTCCGGAAACTCGACCGGAATGCCGTGGGCATGGATGGCCAGCAGGCTGGCCGAGCGGGGATCGCTGATATGGCCGATCACTTCGCGGATCACGCCGAGATTGGGACCATATTGCCTGCGGCCCTGCGGTTTGGGCGTCGTGATGACGAGATCACCATCCTCGGCGCCATTGCGGTCGGCTTCCTGGATCAGGAATTCGCGGCGTTCCTTGCGATTGGCCGGGGTGACCTTGCCGCCGCGCGGGCCTTGCGAATACATGCCGACGAGCGAATTGGTCAGCTGTTTTTCCAGCACGGTCAGCGCGCGGGCCTGCCAGTCACCATCGACCTGGGTGATCTTGCAGAGCGCGCGGTCGCCTTCGCCGGGCTCGGTGGCTTCGCCTTTCTGCTTACCGGACAGGCCGGAATAGATGATGTCCGGCCCAAACGGGCCATTGTCGCCGAGGGCCTTGCCGATCAGGTCGCCATTTTCGTCGGTATGGGTGAATTGGACAACGCCGGTCGAAGGGGGGCGATCCGCTTGGGACCAGGCACGTTTGCCTGTCCGCTCCAGCGTGCCATCAGCCTCCAACTTCTTCAGGATTTCGCGCAGCATGGCGCGCTCGCGGCCTTTTACGTGCAGGCCGCGGGCAATGTCCTGTTTGGTCGTTGCGTTCGGATTGTCTCGAATGAAATCGAGCACTGTTTTCTTATCTGGGAAACTCATACCGCCCATATAGGGGGACTCGCAGAAAAATGCGCGGGGGTTTTATGCAGCGCGCGATTTCGCGGTCAGTCGACAGCTTCCGGCAGGGACATCACGTCTACGGGTGTAAGGGCGAATGATCCGGCTTGCGCACCCCATTTCCCGGTCAGCACTTCATAGTGAAGGTGGCGCGGGATCTGGTAGCCCGCCGTATTGCCCATCATGCCGAGATATTGCCCGGCACTGACGCGTTCGCCTTCGTCCGGGTCTGCGAAGGTTTCGAGATGGGCATAGCGTGTGAAGACACCGCGGCCATGATCCAGCACGATCATGTTGCCATAATCACTGCGATAGCGCCGCCGGCGTATTTCCCCGTCTGCAGCCGCGAAGACGGGCACCGCCTCGTTGCTGTAATAGTCGAGGCCCTTGTGCAGGCCGCCATTCCTTGGCCCGAACACCGATGACAGGCATCCGCCGCCGACGGGGGCGGTGGCCAGCCGGACCGTGCCTTCTGCCAGCACAAAGGGTTTGTAGTCGGTCACGACGAGGTCGCTGTCGACATTGGAACCGAAGCTGGGCGAAAGCCCCTTGCAGGCTGTCAGCCTGTCGAGAAATCCTGCCGGGCTGGGCGCCAGCGACAGGATGGTCGGCGGAACAACCGGCTCGGAGGCGGGCGGCTCCGTTTCGACGACCTCAATGACGGTGAGGGCCGTATCGGAAGGCGTAACGGCCTTGTCCAGTTCCTGTGCGATCAGGACTGAAGCGAGCGTCACCGCTCCGAGAAAGGCGAATTTCTCAATGGTGGACATGGCCAAAAACCGGCACCCAACGATACGTTAACAGTAAACCACTCGATAGGGATTGGATCAACCGAGGGTTTGCCGCGCTCGCGCGCAGTCCCTGGCTGAATTCCAGATCAGTCCTTTTTGGCGGCAGGTGCTTTCTTCTTCGCTGGCGCCTTCTTCTTGGCGGGGGCTTTTTTCTTGGCTGGAGCCTTCTTGCCGCCCTTGGATGCCTTGGCGTTGATCAGTTGGATGGCCTGTTCCAGCGTGACCGCATCCGGTGTCACATCCTTGGGCAGGGTCGCATTGGTCTTGCCATGCTTCACATACGGCCCGTAGCGGCCTTCGAAGACCTCGATGGCGCCGCCATCCGGATGATCGCCAAGGGATTTCAGCGCGGCAGCGCCTCCTCGGGCCCCCTGTTTGGCGCGCTTGTCGGCGATCAGTGTGACGGCGTGGTTCAGGCCGATGGTGAAGACGTCGTTGGGATCCTTGAGGTTCGCATAGGTCTTGCCATGCTGAACATAAGGGCCGAAGCGACCGAAATTTGCCAGGATCGGTTCGTTGTCTTCCGGGTGCCTGCCGACTTCGCGTGGCAGCATCAGCAGTTCGACAGCGCGGTCGAGCGTGATGTCCTGCGGGTTTTCCTTCTCGGCCTTGGTCAGGGAGGCGCGCTTGGGCTTCTCGCCATTCGCCATCTCGACATAGGGGCCGAACCGGCCGGTCTTGAGATAGATCATCTCGCCTGTGTCGGGGTGCAGGCCCAACTCGTTGCCGTCCGGATTGATCGCCGCGGCAGCGTCGCCATCGGCGCTGAACTGACGGGTGAATTTGCACTCAGGGTGGCGCGAGCATCCGACAAAGGCGCCATAGCGGCCGAGCTTCATCGACAGCTCGCCTTCCTTGCAGAGCGGGCATTGGCGCGGGTTCTCGATCGGATTGCCGTCGGCATCCTGGCGCGGGAACACATAGGCGCCGAGTTCCTCGTTGAGAACGTCCAGCACGGCCGAGACGCGAAGGTCTTTCGTCTCATCAATGTCGGCGGCGAATTGCTGCCAGAATTCCTTCAGGAAGGCTTTCCAGTCGAGCTTGCCGTCAGAAATGATGTCGAGCTTCTCTTCGAGGCCCGCCGTGAAATCATATTCGACATAGCGCCGGAAGAAGTTTTCGAGGAACGCCGTCACAAGGCGGCCCTTGTCTTCCGGGATCAGCTGTTTCTTCTCGATGCGGACATAGTCGCGGTCTTCCAGCGTCGAGAGGGTCGAGGCATAGGTGGACGGGCGGCCAATGCCGAGCTCTTCGAGCTTCTTGACCAGCGAGGCTTCGGTGAAGCGCGGCGGAGGCGTCGTGAAGTGCTGGCTGGCTTCGGCCTTCAGCAGGTCGGCATGCTGGCCTTCTTCCATCTTGGGCAGGCGGTTCTCGTCATCATCGCCATCATCGCCTTCGTCGCGGCCTTCGGTGTAGAGTTTGATATAGCCATCAAACACCAGGACCTGACCGGTCGAGCGCAGGACGGCACGCTTGTCTTTCGAGGTCATGTCGATGGTCGTGCGCTCGAAGCGGGCGGTTTCCATCTGGGACGCGACCGCGCGGCGCCAGACCAGTGTGTAGAGTTTCTTCAGGTCGCCATCGCCATGATAGTCTTCCGGGCGCAGGTCGAAATTGGTCGGCCGGATGGCTTCGTGCGCTTCCTGGGCGTTCTTGGCCTTGGAAGAATAGCGGCGGGTCTTTTCCGGCAGGTAGCGCGCGCCATAATTCGACTGGATCATCGACCGAGCGGCCACATAGGCTTCTTCGGCCATGTTCACGCCGTCGGTCCGCATATAGGTGATGCGGCCTTCCTCGTAGAGCTTCTGGGCGGCCTGCATGGTCCGCTTGGCGTTGAAGCCGAGCTTGCGGGACGCTTCCTGCTGCAGCGTGGAGGTAATGAAGGGCGGGGGCGGGTTGCGCTTGACCGGCTTGGCCTCGACCGAGGTGACGGAATAGCCGCCGCCCTGGACGATTGCGAGCGCCTTGTCGGCGTCGCCCTTGTTGCCGAGCGTGAACTTCTTCAGCGTCTCGCCATCAAGGCTGTAGAGACGCGCTTCGAAATCCGTGCCGTCCGGGGCCCGGAGATTCGCGGCAACATTCCAGTATTCCTGCGGCCGGAAGAGTTCGATTTCGTTCTCGCGGTCGCAGACTATGCGCAGCGCCACAGACTGGACGCGGCCCGCCGAGCGGCTGCCGGGCAGCTTGCGCCACAGGACTGGCGACAGGTTGAAGCCGACCAGATAGTCGAGCGCGCGGCGGGCGAGATAGGCATCGACCAGTTCGCCATCGATCTGGCGCGGATGTTCCATCGCGGTGGTCACGGCGTTCTTGGTGATTGCGTTGAAGACGACCCGCTCAACCGGCGTGTCCTTCTTCAGGGCGCGGCGCTTGCGCAGGGCTTCGACGAGGTGCCAGCTGATGGCTTCGCCTTCGCGATCAGGGTCGGTTGCGAGGATCAGCGTGTCGGCCTCTTTCAAGGCAGCCGCGATTTCCGAGATGCGCTTGGAGGATTTGGAATCCGCCTCCCAGACCATTTCGAAATCATTGTCAGGGTCGACCGAACCATTCTTCGAGGGCAGGTCGCGAATATGGCCGTAGGACGCCAGGACCTTATAGTCCTTGCCCAGATACTTATTGATGGTTTTTGCCTTGGCGGGCGACTCGACGACGACAAGTTTCATGCGCTTACCTCTTTAAGGCGGCGAGAGATGGGCTCGGGAGACGGGCCGTGTCAAGGCCGGGGTGTGATTAGCCGTCTTCCCGATAGGCGATGAAGGTGAGCGTGCAGAACAGCACGAACAGAGGTGGGCTCCATGCTGCGATGGCGGGGGGCGCAGCGCCCGTTGCACCGAGGCTGGAGGAGAACTGGGTAAAGAAATAGAGTCCGACAGCCGCCAGCGATCCGATGGCGAGAAGCTGTGAATTTCCGCCCATGCGCTGGAGGCGCAGGCAGACCACCGCGCCGATCAGTGCCATCGCCACGAAGAGCGCAGGCAGGGCCATCAGGGCATTCAGACGCATCTTGTAGCGGGACGCATCCAGCCCAGCCGCCTGTGTCTGATTGACGAAATGTGGCAGGCGCCAGAAGCCGATCGTATTCGGCGAGGCGAACTTGTCGAGCAGGGTGACCGCATCCAGCGTGGTGGGGATGGCGAGATTGTCCTTGAATTCCGGGGGCTGGTTCGGGACGTTCTCGATGACGCCTTCCAGCTGCCAGAAGCCGTCGCGGAGGATCGCGCTCTCCGCATCGATCCGACGCGCAAAGGCATAATCATTGGTCGGGCGGCCATCTGCGTAGAGGCGCTCTTCCTGGATCATCTTCACATCCTGGAGGTTCACCCCGCCTTCGCCAACGCGCTTGGCGTGGATGACGATCTGGTTGGTCTCGTCGCCCTGGCGCAGCCAGATGCCGGTATCCGAGACGGAGAGGGTCGGGCGGCCTTCATTCAGCAGTTGGTCTCGGGTTTGTTCAAAGGATTCCGTCAACTTCGCCGCGAACGGGTTCAGGACCATCATGGTGAACAGGCCGAGGACCACACCCAACACCATGACGGGCGTGAGGAAGCGCCAGGCGGAAATGCCGCTTGCCCGGATGATGGAGAGTTCAGACCGGCGATTGAGGCGGGTGAAGGCCATCATGGAGGCGATCAGCAGCGCGAAGGGCAGGGTCTGCTCGACAATCTGGGGCAGCTTCATCAGGGACAGGTTGAGTGCGCCGAGAATGCTGAGGCGCACGTCGCCGCCGACGGTCCGGAGTTGTTCGACGACATCAATCATCAGAATGGCAAGCAGGAGAATGCCGAGCACCAAGGCGAGGCCCTGCAGGCACTCTTTCAGGATGTATCGCTGGATCTTTGAAAACAGGGGCATCAGCTGGCCGCTCCGGTCGGGTTGCGGAACAGCTCAAGCGGTGGCCGCTCAACCTTGCCGAGATGGCGCCCCCGGGCGAAGTAGATATAGCTGAGGATACCAATGACGCTGAGGGGCGCGAGCCATTGGAGAAGGTTCAGCGCCGGGTCATTGGCGGCGGCAGACTGAAGCACCAGCTGGACGATCAGGACGCCAATCGCGCCGCCCGTCGCCCAGGCGATCCGCTTGCTGTAGCCCTTGCGGCTGAAATCCCCGCCCAGAACAGCGAAGATGGCAAGCAAGGTCATGACAATGTTCAGCAAGGGGGTCGTCAGGCGGCTGTGGGCTTCGGCAAGCAGGGAGTCGGCGTCTTTCAATTCAAAATAATTGGTTCGGTCGACGAAGAACAATTCATACAGATACTTGTCCGATGCCTTCAGGACGAGATCGGAGTCTTCTTTCATGAAGTCGGTCAGATCGAAAAGGTATTGGTCGAATTCAAGGATCGACAATTGGTTGTTGGCGTCGAGCTGCTGGCTGGTGGCATCCCGCAACAGCAGGGTCGGGCTGCCTTCAACCTCGATCAGTGCAGCGCTGCGCGCGAGAATGTCTGTGGGGTTCTCCGGATCGGTCATGTCCGAGATCAGGACACCGCGCAGTTCGCCGCCAGCCTGTTCGCGCGCATAGAATGTCAGCCGGTCCCCATTGGACGTGAACTGTCCCGGCCGGATGAGGGCGGCGGCAAGATCGGCGCGGGCGGTTGCCACGGTCTCCCGCATGGCGCGCTGGGCCATGGGCTGGACCCAGAGGTTCACAGCCAGATGCGCGACCAGGCAAAGCACCGCGAGCCGCATGATGGGCGAGGCGATCTGCCAGCGGGTCATGCCGGCGGCCTGCGCCACGACAATCTCGCTGTCCTTGTGGATGCGGTTGAGGGACCAGACGCTTGCGACAAACAGGGCGAGCGGCGTCAGCAGCGCGATGATCTGTGGCGCGCCCAACATGACAATATAGAAATAAGTGATCGCAGACTGGCGATTTTCGAGGATCAAATCTGTGCGCGACAGGCCCTGGGCCAGCAGGGCCAGCATGGCGAGACCGCCAATGATGATGACCACAGCCCTCAGGACTTCGAAAAAGAGGTATGTCTGGACTTTGGTCATAAGGCGATCAGCAGGCTTTTCGCAGAATCCTTCAGAAAGGGGTGATATTTCCCTAGCTAACGAGTTGCGCAACGCGCGTCGACGTTTAGTTTCCGCTGCAAATGGAGAATCCACACATGAAAATCACATTCGCTGAGAGTGCCAAGGCTGACATCATTGCCTTTCTGGTCGATGAAGACGGCGATCTTCCAAAGGCCGCAGCCGGGCTGGACGAGAGCGCGGGCGGTTTGCTGTCCGAAGCCATGCAGGGCGGTCGGTTCAATGGCAAGAAAGACCAGCAGGCCTTTATCGTCCTGCCCAAGGGCAGCGAAGCCCGCCGCGTGGTGCTAATCGGCGCCGGCAAGACCGACAAGCGCGATGCGCGGGTTCTTGAAGGCGTGGGCGCAAACCTCTTCAAGTCACACGCCACGAGCGGGTTCAAATCCCTGGCCATTCATGCCGCCTCGGCTGATGACGCTGCCCGGATGGCGCTCGGCGCAAAGCTCGCCAGCTACCGGTTTGATAATTATTTCACCAAGCTGAAGGACGACCAGAAGCCGAGCCTTGAGAGCGTGACGTTCATTGTTGAAGATGTTCCGGGCGCAGAAACTGCATTCGTTCCGCTGAATGCGGGCGGTGAGGGCACCAAGCTTGCGCGTGACCTCGTCAACATGCCGCCGAACGATCTCTATCCGGCCAGCTTTGCAGAGAAGTGCCGCGAACTGGGCCAATATGGCGTTCAGGTCGACGTGCTGGGTGAAGCGGAGCTTGCCAAACTAGGCATGAATTCGATGCTCGGCGTCGGCCAGGGCAGCGTAAAGGAAAGCCAACTCGGCATCATGAAATGGATGGGCGGCGCCGAGGGCGAGGATCCGGTGATCCTGATCGGCAAGGGCGTCTGCTTCGACACCGGCGGCATCTCGCTGAAACCGGGACCAGGCATGGAAGACATGCGCGGGGACATGGGCGGCGCGGCCGCTGTGACCGGTACGATCCGGGCGCTCGCTGAACGCAAGGCCAAGGTCAATGTGATCGGCCTGGTCGGCCTCGTCGAGAACATGCCGGATGGTGATGCGATCCGTCCGGGCGATATCCTGAAGTCGGCTTCCGGCCAGACCATCGAAGTGCAGAACACGGATGCCGAAGGCCGGCTCGTCCTGTGTGATGTGCTCTGGTATGCGCAAGAGCATTTCAAACCGAAGGCGATGGTGGACCTGGCTACGCTGACCGGCGCGATCGTGATCTCGCTGGGCCATCATCATGCCGGCCTGTTCACCGAGAGCGACGATCTGGCGAACGAGCTGTCCAAGGCAGGCCAGACCGAAGGCGAGCGCGTCTGGCGCCTGCCGCTCGGGCCGGAATATGACTCGCTGTTGAAGTCCAAATTTGCCGACATGCGCAATATTGGTGGCCGGGCCGCTGGCTCAATCACGGCGGCGCAATTCCTGAAGCGCTTCGTGAAAGAGGGCGTGAAATGGGCGCACCTCGACATCGCTGGCGTCGCCTGGGTCGAGGGCGAGAAAGCCGCCTTCGATGTCAGCTGGGCGTCCGGCTTCGGTCCGCGCCTGCTCGATCGCTGGATCGCAGACAATTACGAGAACTAGGTGATGTCAGAGGCGCCGAAGCCTGAATGGTGGTTCTACCATCTCTCCCGCACCACGCTGGAGCAGGCTGCGGCGCCGCTGATGCAGAAATGCCTCGATGCGGGGTGGCGCGTTCTTGCGGTCAGCCCGAGTGTTGAGCGCCGGGCGGCGCTGGATGCGAGCCTCTGGACGTTCGACGAGAAGACATTCCTGCCGCATGGCCAGGCCGAGGCGCCGGGGCTCGATCCGTCGCGCCAGCCGATCCTGCTGACGGGCACGCCGGACAATGTGAATTCAGCTGAGGCGCTGTTCCTGATGGACGGAACCACGGCGCCGGTTGATGCGCCCTATACGCGCTGCATGGTCATGTTCGATGATGGCGATCACGACACACGATCGCTCGCTCGCCAGCAATTCAAGGCGGCGAAGGATGCCGGGCTTGTGACGCGCTATTTCCAGCAGACGCCGAATGGCGGCTGGCAGGAAGCGGGCAAATAGGCGTCAGGCCTTCTTCACGAATTCCGATTTCAGGCCCATCTGGCCGATACCCTCAATCTTGCAGTCGATGTCGTGATCGCCGTCGACGAGGCGGATGTTCTTTACCTTGGTGCCGCGTTTGACGACCGAGGACGAGCCCTTGACCTTCAAGTCCTTGATCACGGTGACGGTGTCGCCGTCTGCGAGCGGGGTGCCGTTGGAGTCCACGATGGCTGGCGCTTCGGCGGCTTTGGTATCCTCCAGGCTCCATTCATGGGCGCATTCCGGACAGATCAGCAGTGCGCCGTCTTCGTAAGTGTATTCGGAATTGCAATTGGGGCAGGGAGGCAGCGCGCTCATGGATGGGGTCCTTGGGGTCGGGTCCTTGTCGAAATTCAGGTCCCAGCCCCTAGGCCCGTCGCGGCCGATGCGCAATAGCGGCCTTCGATGCTTGCCCCGCTGGGCCCGCCCCGCTATAGGCCGCGCCAGAACCCTTTTTTCCCTTTCAAGCAGGATGTCATCATGGCTGTTCAGCGCACTTTTTCCATCATCAAGCCAGACGCCACCGAGCGTAACCTGACCGGCGCCGTCAACGCCGTCATCGAGAAAGCCGGCCTCCGCATCATCGGCCAGCGCCGCATCCAGATGACGCAGGCCCAGGCCGAGCGTTTCTACGGCGTCCACAGCGAGCGTCCTTTCTTCGGTGAACTGGTCGAGTTCATGACGTCCGGTCCGGTCGTTGTTCAGGTCCTCGAAGGTGAAAACGCTGTCGCAGCCTACCGCGAAGTGATGGGCGCCACGAACCCGGCCGAAGCCGCTGACGGCACGATCCGCAAACTGTTCGCCAAATCCATCGGGGAAAACACCGTGCACGGTTCGGACTCCGAAGAGAATGCCGCAATCGAAATCGCGCAATTCTTCTCCGAAGCTGACATTGCTGGCTAAGGCGTTGCCTTCGGGCAATGAGAATTCACAGAGGGCCCGCCGCAAGGTTGGGCCCTTTTTGTTGCGCGCAGCACAAACGGCCGGGCAGGCGAGGCCTTCCGGTAGTTTCGAGCTTCGTTTTCAGTGGGGAAGCGTCATGTATCGGGGAGTGGCAGGTGAAAGAGCCGGAATTCGTAGTGGAAACCGGGATCTCTTGCTGCAGGAGGCCCCGGCATTCGCCGGGGACACGGATCGGGGGTGAGGATGATCAACTCGCCATGAACCGCTTCGCGGAATCGGCGCGAGGGCTGGTAATCGAAACCGGGACGCGCAGGTGTGCGTCCGGAGAGATCATCCGATAACTGAACGATGACGACCTGCCCTGTCGGGGTGACGGCCCAGAGCATTTGGGCGCCGAGGCCACCATTGGCGCGGAACCATGCTCTCAGACGCTGGATGCGCCAGAAGATCAGGGGCCAGATGAGCAGGAGATGCCAGGGCAGGCCCGGCAGAGGCTGGAAGAGGGAAAAGGCTGGCATCGTCAGTTCAGCATATTGGCGCTGCGTGTCCGACGAATTCGAAAGACGGTGAGGTGGGTGGCGGCGCCTAAGCCCGCGCCTGGATGTCCGCACAGGCCTTGGCCAGTGCTTCCGGATAGAGCTGGTGCTCGACCGGCAGGAGGCGGGCGGCGAGGCTGTCGGCGGTGTCGCCCGGCAGGATGGGCAGGCTGGCCTGCTGGATGATTTCGCCATCATCGACGCCGGGGCTGACCCAGTGGACGGTACAGCCGGCTTCAGTGTCGCCTGCGTCGAGGGCGCGCTGGTGCGTGTCGAGGCCCTTGTATTTCGGCAGCAGAGAGGGGTGGATGTTGACCATCCGGCCCTGCCATTTGTTGACGAACCAGGGCGTCAGGACGCGCATGAACCCGGCCAAGGCGATGATTTCGACGTCTGCCTCTTTGAGCTGGTCCTGCATGGCGCGTTCAAAGGCTTCACGGTCCTTGCCAAAGGTTGTGTGATCGATGGCGGCGGTTGGGATGCCTGCACGGGCAGCCGTTTCCAGCCCTTTGGCGTCCGGCCGGTTGGACAGGACAAGGACGGGCTTGGCCGGATAGGCCGGGTCCTGCGCCGCATCCAGGATGGCTTCCATATTGGAGCCGCGCCCGGAAATCAGGATGGCCAGTCTCAGGCGGGTCATGCCGGGGCGAGGTCGCCAAGGATGACCGGCTGTTCCCCCATCAGGCTAAGCTGGTTCATCACGATTTCTGCCATGTCCGGCTCGACGGAGAAGACCATGCCAATGCCCATGTTGAAGGTGCGGTGCATCTCGTCGAGTTCGACACCGCCGGCCTCCTGCAGCCACTGGAAGACCGGGCCGGGAGTCCAGCTGTCTCTATCAATACGGGGCACGAGATGGTCGGGGCACATGCGCGGGGTATTTTCCGTCAGGCCGCCGCCGGTAATGTGGGCAAGGCCATTGATCAGGCTGCCCTTGATGAGCGGCAGAGCGGCCGCGGAATAAAGCCGTGTCGGGGTCAGCAGCGCTTCGCCGAGCGTGCCGTCGGAGAAGGGCGAAGCGGCGTCATAGGAGAGGCCCTCGCGCTCGACAATACGGCGGATCAGGGAATAGCCATTCGAATGCGGGCCGGACGAGGCGATGCCGATCAGCACGTCGCCAGCGGCCATGTCGCCCATGCGCGGCAGGACCTTGGCGCGGTCGACGGCGCCGACAACGAAGCCAGCGAGGTCGTAATGGCCGGGCGGGTACATGCCGGGCATTTCAGCCGTTTCGCCGCCCACAAGGGCGCAGCCGGACTGGCGGCAGCCTTCAGCGATGCCCGCGACGACTGCTTCGGCGATGCCGGCTTCGAGTTTTCCGGTCGCGAAATAATCCAGGAAAAACAGCGGCTCAGCCCCTTGGGCGAGCACGTCATTGGCGCACATGGCGACGAGGTCGATGCCGACCGTATTGTGGATGCCGGTCTCGAAGGCCAGCATCAGCTTGGTGCCGACGCCATCGGTGCCGGAGACGAGGACAGGATCCTCATAGCCAGCGGCTTTCAGGTCGAAGAGGGCGCCGAAGCCGCCGAGCCCGCCCATGACGCCTGCGCGTGCGGTTGCCTTTGCCAGCGGGCCAATGGCCTCAACCAGCCTTTCTCCTGCCTCAATGTCGACACCGGCATCACGGTAGGAAAGGGGAGTTTTGGATGTATCGCTCATGATGACTCGCGCGTTAGCATGGGGAAAACGTCTCTGCCAGTGCCGCTTGCGGTTCCAGCCCCAGCTCTGGCTTGCTACAAGAGGTCTACACGGAGGCCGTTGACCATGATTCGTATCCTTATTGCGTCCCTTTTCGCCCTCGTTGCCCTCGGGCTGGGCGCCTCCGCAGATACGCGGGATGTCTACACGATCTCGAATATCGAAGTGGATGAATCCGCGAGCACGCTGATTGAAGCGCGCGAACGGGCGATGGCTTCGGCCCGGATCAAGGGCGCACGCGTCCTGATCGACCGGATCACCCTGGCGGATGACCGCATGGCGGCAGGCGGAATCCCGATTGACGCCGCACTTGCCAACCGCCTGTCGGCAGCTGTCGATGTGCAGGAAGAGACGGCCGGGAACGGGCGTTACAAGGGCACGCTGGCGATGGTCTACAATCCGCGCATGGTCCGCGCGCACCTCGACTCGCTGTCGGTGCCCTATGTCGATACGCAAGGCCCCAAGGGCCTGCTGGTGCCGCTCGCCGCCTCTGCCGGTCTGGAAGCGGCCTGGCGCGAAGCGCTCGGCACTGGCCGCGATGAGACCTTGTCGCCTTTCGTGACCTCCAACAGCCCCGGTTACAGCGCGTTCAGCGACTGGATGGAATTGTCGCCGGAAGCCTCCGCCATGGGCGCACGGCGTGGCATTCTCGCAGATTTGTCAGGCAGCGATGGCGCCTGGCGCGTGACGGTCTCGACGGTGACTGCTGCCGGGACCGAACCGGTCGGAACGACCTCCTACGCCCAGACGCTTGAGGGCGCGGTCGAGGCGATGCTCAGCCTGCTTGATGAGAACTGGAAGCGGACCTCGGTTATTCGCAGCGGTGAACGCACGCCCGCCACCGCAAGCGTGCGCTATACCTCGCTCGCCGAATGGAACACGCTGCGCGGTGCGCTGGCGCGCTCACCGCTGATTTCGGAATTCCGGATCGAAGCCATCGCACGCGACGGCGCATTGGTCGCGTTCTCCTATGCCGGGGATCCGCCGCGCCTGCAGAATGACCTGCTCCAACGCGGTGTGTCCCTGTCCGAAAATGATTATGGCTGGATCGTGCGGTCTGCCGTTTCATCCTCGGGGGAACCGTGAGCCCGGCACCCCCTCACAGGCCCCAAAAGCCGAGCCAGCTGAGTCTCGGCTTTCCTGCAAAAGAACCCACGCTCGACGCGCTTCTGGTCACGGAAGCGAATGAGAGTGCGTTGGCCGTGCTGGGGGCGCCGCAGAGCTGGCCGTTCCCGGTGATCTGCCTGTTGGGGCCGCCGCGCTGCGGGCTGTCGGTGCTGGCGCGGGCCTGGTGCCAGGAATTCGGCGGCAGCTATCATGTCGCCAAGGAGTTTTCCCGGCTGAAATCGCGCGGCCTCGCCGCACTGGCGTCCGGCTTTGTGGCGGTGGATGATGCTGATCTGGTCAGGAAGTCCGAGAATTTGTTGACGCTGATCAATTCGGCGACGGCCGAGGGCGGGCATGTGCTGCTGACGTCCAAACGCCATCCGAGCCAGTGGCAGACGCAATCGGCTGACCTGAAATCGCGGCTGATGGCCCTGCCGGTGATTGAGATCGGGGAGCCGGACGAAAAAATGCTGATGGCGCGACTGGAATCGGCGGCAGAGCGCTATTTCCTAAAGCTGGACCCGGAGGTCATTAAGTATCTGGTGCCCCGTCTGGAACTTTCCTATGAGGCAATCGAAATATTTATAGAGAAATTAAATGATAAGGTGACCGAAGCGGGCAGGGCGCCTTCGGTGCCGCTGGCCAGGGAAGTCGTCGAAGAGCTGGGCTGGGCCGATCCCGATCAGAGGTCCATGCTCTAGACCTGAAATGAATTGTGGAGTTGGCATCATGGCCGATGGACAGTCTGGTACCCAGAAGCAGTTGATGAGCGCTCCGGAGCGCTTCCTGAATCGGGAATTGTCCTGGCTCGAATTCAACCAGCGTGTTCTGGAAGAAGCCTCCAATCAGGACCATCCGCTGTTGGAACGCCTGCGCTTCCTGTCGATCTCTGCGAGCAATCTCGATGAATTCGAAATGGTCCGCTATGCGGGCCTGCGCGAACAGGTCCGGGCGGGCGTGGTGAAAGCCAGCCAGGACGGCCTCACCCCCGGCGAACAGGTCGACCGGATCGAGGAAGCCTCGCTCAAACTGATTGCCGAGCAGCAGGAACGCTGGCGCAGCCTGAAACAGGAGCTGCATGCCGAAGGCGTTGACGTGCTCGGCGTGAAGGATCTGAACAAGAAGGATCGCACTGAGCTCGACAAGTATTTCCGGTCCAATATCTTCCCCGTCCTGACGCCGCTTGCGGTCGATCCGGCGCACCCCTTTCCGTTCATCCCCAATCTCGGCTTCTCGATCGCGATCAATCTGGTCGCGAAAGGCAATGGCGAGGATCATGTCGGCATCATACCGCTGCCGGCCTTTGTCCGCCGGTTCATCCGGCTGCCAAAGGGAACGAAGGGCAATCTGCGCTTCATCGCCCTTGAAGATGTCATCGGCATGTTCATTGACGAGCTGTTCCCCGGCTTTGAGGAAAAGGATCGCTGCCTGTTCCGGGTCATCCGGGACAGCGATATCGAGATCGAGGAAGAAGCCGAAGACCTGATCCGCGAATTCGAGGTTCTGCTGAAGCAGCGCCGACGTGGCCGTATCGTCCGCATCCGGATGCAGTCGAGTGCGCCCGAGGATTTGCGGCGGCTGATCACGCATGAGATCGGCGCCGAAGAAGCCGACATCGTTCTCTATGACGGCATCCTCGGCATGGCGCAGCTCTCGGAACTGATCGTCAGTGATCGTCCGGATTTGCAATTTCCGTCTTATGAGCCGCGCTATCCGGAACGTATTCGCGAAATGGGCGGCGACTGTTTTGCGGCGATCCGGGCCAAGGACATTTTGGTCCACCACCCATTCGAGACATTTGATGTCGTGGTGCAGTTCATCCGCCAGGCTGCGGCCGATCCGCAAGTAGTGGCCATCAAGCAGACACTTTACCGGACCACAGCAAATTCACCCATTGTTGCCGCGCTGATCGAGGCGGCTGAAGCCGGCAAAAACGTCACGGCGCTGGTCGAGATCAAGGCGCGCTTTGATGAGGAGGCCAATCTCCGTCTCGCACGTGACCTTGAACGTGCCGGCGTGCAGGTTGTGTACGGATTTATCGAGTACAAGACGCACGCCAAGGTCTCTCTCGTGGTTCGGCGTGAAGGCGACGAGTTGCGCACCTATACCCATTTCGGCACGGGAAATTATCACCCAATCAATGCCCGTATCTATACGGATTTGTCGCTGTTTACGGCCGATGCTGCCCTGGGGCGCGATGCCAACCGATTGTTCAACTTCGTCACCGCCTATCGCGAGCCGCCGTCTGTTGGCCCCGTCATGGAAAAGGTCTCGATGTCTCCGCTCGACCTGAAGGAAAAGCTGATCGGGATGATCGAGGCGGAGGCGGATGCGGCGCGCAAGGGAGAACCCTGCGGCATCTGGGCCAAGATGAACTCGCTGGTCGATGGCGAAGTCATTGACGCGCTCTACGCCGCAAGCCAGTGCGGTGTCCCGATCATTCTGGTTGTGCGCGGCATCTGCTGCCTGCGCCCTGGTGTCCCCGGATTGTCGGACAACATTTCCGTCAAGAGCATTGTGGGCCGGTTCCTCGAACATTCCCGCATCGTCTGCTTTGCAAATGGTGAAGTCCTGCCATCGCCCAAAGCCAAAGTGTTCATTTCGTCAGCGGACTGGATGCCGCGCAATCTGAACCGGCGCGTGGAAGCCTTGGTGCCGGTCGAGAACCCGACGGTCCATCGTCAGGTCCTGAACCAGATCATGGTGGCAAACCTGAATGATGAGCAGCAGAGCTGGATCATGCGCGAGGACGGCGTCTATGAACGCATGGAGCTGAGAGCGGGCGCCGAATCCTTCTCGGCCCACACCTATTTCATGGATAATCCCAGCCTGTCCGGACGCGGGAGCGCGCTGGAAGTCAGTCTGCCGCCGCGCCTCAAACCGCGGGAAGGCGTCTAGACTTGATGTTTCCGAAGTCCGAGCGCGCCGCCATCATCGACATCGGGTCAAACTCGGTGCGTCTCGTGATCTATGATGTGCTCGGCACGTCGATCCTTCCGACCTTCAACGAAAAGGTCATGGCGGGCCTGGGACAAGGTCTCATGCAGACCGGCAGGCTGTCGCCCACTGGGTTCGACTCGGCGCTCAAGGCGCTTGGCCGGTATCGCGCGATCCTGAGAGCCCTGAATTTGAGACACTACACGGCCGTGGCCACCGCCGCTGTCCGGTCGGCGGAGAATGGTCCGGTATTCATAAATCTGGCCTCAAAGGCATTGGGACGGCGCGTGACTGTCCTGTCCGGCGAAGATGAGGCCCGCTTGTCAGCTGTGGGCGTGGAAGCGAGCTTCCACGCGCCGCATGGCCTGATTGGGGATCTCGGCGGCTCCAGTCTCGAATTCAAACAGATCGGCGGCAAGGCCGAACGCGGCGAAAGCCTGATGCTTGGCCCGCTCTCGCTGGTCGAGGGTGACATTGATCTGAAAACTCTTCGCAAGACTATCCGGGCCGAACTCAAGACATCAGACGTCCTGGCGCGGTCATCCGGCCGCTTCTATGCGGTCGGCGGCGCGTGGCGGACGATCGCCAAGCTGAACATGCAATTGGAGAATTATGCTCTCCAGGTGCTGCAGGGTTATCAGTTGTCGAAAACGCAGGTCGACAAGGTCGCCAAGCTTTGTTTCGACAGCCTGACCAATTCGACCGCGCGCGCCATGCTGGAATCCATCGACAAGCGCCGCGCCAAGCATTTGCCTGTCGCGGCGATGCTTCTCCAGGAGATTCTGGCCACGGGCCGGCTTGAGGGCGTGACGATCTCTTCCGCCGGGCTTCGTGAAGGTGTCCTGCGAGATGCGCTCGGCGCGCCCGCGCATGACCCCTTGATGGATGGCGCGATCGCGTTTGCACGGCTCGACAAGAACCAGATCCTGTTCGGAGAGGCGCTGCACGAATTCATCGCACCAGCTCTGGCGCCGGAGCCGGACCTGTTCGGATCCCCCGCAGCCGACACGAGAATTGAGAAAGCTGCCTGTATGATGGCAGACAGCGCCGGGCGGTTCCATCCGGATCACCGCTCCATCATGGCGTATGACCAAGCGTTAAGAGCGCCCTATGTCGGGGTCTCGCATAGTGAGCGCGCGCTGATCGCGTATGCGATTGGCTGTCGGTACGAAAAGGATTTCAAGCGGCCTGACGAATATGTCGGCCTGACCACGCCGGAGCAGGATGAGCGGGCCCGACAGATTGGCAGCGCCATGCGTCTCGGAGCGGTGTTCTCCGGACGGTCCGGGCCTATTCTTCAGCGCGCGCGGCTCGTGCGCACACATGACGCGCTGGAATTGCGGGTTTCCAAAGCTGATGCGGCCATGGTGTCTGATACTGTGGAGCGCCGCCTCTCACAGACGGCCAGCCAGCTCCGGCTGAATCCGGATGTGGTCATCAGCTGACGCTAGACGTCAAACAGACGGACCTGCCCCCCTTCGAAGGAAACGGCCAGCTTACCATTCAGCAGGGCCTCTGCCCGCTGTCCGAACATGTCATACCGCCAGCCTGACATGGCCGCGATCTCGTCGCCGGTCTCGCCGCGGGCAATCCGGTCGATGTCGGCGGCATTGGCGATCAGGCGCGGAACCACGTCATTCTCCTCGCTGACATGCTTGAGTAGCACTTTGAGGAGTTCCGGGGCGCCAGCCGGGATCTGGGCATTCTGTACACGCGGACCGAGTTCGGGGGCGAACTTGTCCGGATTGTCGATTGCATCGGTAACCGCTTCGAGCAGGCCCTGGCCAAATTTCGACCGGATGAACCCGTTGGGGACCGCGCGCAGCTGGCCAAACTCGCCTTCGGAGCGAGGCTTCTGGCTTGCGATCTCCTGAATGGCGTCATCCTTCAGGATGCGGCGGCGCGGCTTGTCGAGTTCCTGGGCAAGCGATTCTCGCCAAGCCGCGACAGCTACGACGATGGCCGCATAATCCTTCTTGGGTTTGCGCAGCTTCAGGCGCTGCCAGGCATTGGCCGGGTCGGTATCGTATTTTGCGGGATCTTCGAGGTCTGCCATCTCCTCGCGCACCCAGCCGAGGCGGCCACGGGTCTCGAGCTGGTCGCGCATCTTGAGATACGCATCGCGCAGATGGGTCACATCGCCGAGGGCATAGACGAGCTGTTTCTGGCTCAGCGGGCGGCGTGTCCAGTCGGTGAACTGGCTGGATTTGTCGATCTGCCGCTTCAGTAGGCGCTGGACCAGATTGTCATAAGAGATCGAATCGCCAAGGCCGAGCGCCATGGCGGCAACTTGCGTGTCGAAGATCGGGCCGGGCGGATGGCCGATCAGGCGATTGAAGATTTCAAGGTCCTGACGGGCCGCATGGAACACCTTCACCCGATTGTCCGCGGCGATCAGGTCGAGGAAGGGACCAATGTCCAGATCCTCTGCCAAGGGGTCGATAAGGCCTTCCACGCCGGGCGCGGAGGCCTGGACGAGACAGAGTTCCGGCCAGTATGTGGTCTCCCGATGAAACTCGGTATCGACACAGATAAAGTCGGATTCAGAGAGCTTTCCGCACAGGTCTTCCAGTGCCGACTGCTCAGTAATGGGAGTCAGGGTGTTGTCAGTCATCGCGCGCTTGCGTATCGCATCGCCTTGACAATTGCGAGAGCTTGAATGCCTTTCGCGCTTTTATTTCTGTTGGACCGTATTTCCGGAGAAAGTTTCCGATGCACGCCTATCGCTCCCACACCTGTGGGGAACTTCGCAAGTCCCATGTCGGTGAAACCGTAAAACTGTCTGGCTGGCTTCACCGTCGCCGCGATCATGGCGGGGTGATGTTCATTGACCTGCGGGATCATTACGGCCTGACGCAGATCGTGTTCAATCCGGGCTCACCCGGATTCGGCACGGTTGAGCGCCTGCGTGCGGAGAGCGTGATCACGCTTGAAGGCAAGGTCGTGGCCCGCGATGAGAGCCTCGTGAATCCGAACCTCGCCACGGGTGAGATCGAGGTCGTGGCCGGCGAAGTCACGGTCCAGTCGGAAGCCGCCGAGCTGCCGCTGCCGGTGTTTGGCGAGCCGGACTATCCGGAAGAGATCCGCCTGACGCATCGCTATCTCGATCTGCGCCGTGAGACGCTGCACAAGAACATGATCCTGCGTAGCCAGGTGATCGCCAGCCTGCGTCGGCGCATGCTCGAGCAGGGCTTTACCGAGTACCAGACGCCGATCCTGACGGCTTCGAGCCCGGAAGGCGCGCGCGACTTCCTCGTGCCGAGCCGGATCCATCCAGGCGAGTTCTATGCGCTGCCGCAGGCGCCACAGCAGTTCAAGCAGCTGCTGATGGTGTCGGGTTTTGACCGTTACTTCCAGATTGCGCCGTGCTTCCGCGATGAAGACGCCCGCGCAGATCGCTCGCCAGGTGAGTTCTACCAGCTTGATATCGAAATGAGCTTTGTCACGCAGGAGGATGTGTTCAACGCGATCGAGCCGGTCATGGCGGGCGTGTTCAGCGAGTTTGCTGACTGGGAAGGCAAGGGCCGCAAAGTGCCGGACGGCGCGTTCCCGCGGATTCCTTATGCTGAAGCGATGGCGAAGTACGGTTCCGACAAGCCGGACCTGCGCAACCCGATCGAACTGGCGGATGTGTCCGAATTCTTCGAGGACGACAGCAAGACGAGCTTCGGTATCTTCGCCAAGATCATTGGCGGCGGTGGACGTGTGATCGCGATTCCGGCGCCGAAGGCCGCTGCGGAGAAATCCCGCAAATTCTTCGACGAACTTGATAAGTGGGCAAAGAAAGAGATGCAGGCGCCGGGCCTCGGCTATGCCCGCCTCAAGGAGGCCGATGGCGGCGGTGTCGACAGCCAGGATCCGGTCCTGAAGAATTTCGAGCCTGCCCATCTGGCAGCGCTTCTGGAGAAGCTCGGCCTTGGCGCCGGGGATGGCATCTTCTTCTCTGCCGGGAAGAAAAGTGACGCCTACAAGCTCGCTGGCGCGGCCCGCACCAAGGTCGGCGAAGAGCTGGGCCTGATCGAAGATGGCGTCTTCCGGCTCTGTTGGATCATCGATTTCCCGATGTACGAGTATGACGAAGACAACAAGAAGGTCGATTTCAGCCACAACCCGTTCTCGATGCCCCAAGGCGGGATGGATGCGTTGCTGGCGGCTGACACGGAAGAGAAACAGCTCGACCTGAAGGCCTATCAGTATGACATCGTCTGCAACGGTGTGGAGCTGTCATCCGGCGCGATCCGGAACCACAGCCCGCAACTGATGCTGAAGGCATTTGAGCTGGCAGGCTATGGCCCCAACGTCGTGGAAGCGGAGTTCGGCGGCATGCTGAACGCGTTCCGTTATGGCGCGCCGCCACATGGCGGGATTGCACCGGGTGTCGACCGGATCGTGATGTTGCTGGCAGACGCCGAGAATATTCGCGATGTGACGCTGTTCCCGATGAACCAGCAGGCGCGGGACCTGATGATGCAGGCGCCAAGCCCGGTGGATGAGAAGCAACTCAAAGAGCTGCACATCCGGCTGGCCCCACAAATCAAGTCTTAAACAGATCAGATAGTCATCAATGACTTCAAAAGGCGGAGGGCTAAGCTCTCCGCCTATTTCTTTGACCTGTTGGTTGAGTTTACTTGCTGGCGATGGCCGCAGGCGCTGTCGCCGTGCCGCAGAGAGGCAGGGTGAACGTGGCCGGCAGGCTGGTGCTGAGCGAGACGCACGCGCCCTCGAAGTCAGCAAATTCGGCGCCCTGCATACCGGTCAGGTCGGCATCGATGAACCGCACATCCTTGAAGGAGGCGTTCTGGATCATCGCATTGCGGAGTTGGGCGCCGGTCATGTTCGCGCCATTGAAGATCGCCCCGGTCAGAATGGACTCATTGAGCCAGGCGCCTGTCATGTTTGCTCCTGACAGATCCGCGGCTTCCATGCGGGAGGCAGTCAGGTCCGCCGAGGCGAAATTGGCGCCCACGAGCAGGGCGCCCTGAAGGTTGGCCCCGCGAACATTGGCGCTGCGGAAGTCTGCGCCGGTCGCCTGGATGCCCTGCAGGCGTGCGTCAGACAGGCTCGCGCCGGAAAAGCGGGCCGAGGTCAGGATAGCGCCGCGCATGTCGGCGCTGGTCGCGTCGGCATTCTCGAAATTGGCATTGCTGGCCTGCACGCCGCGCATGAAGGCATATTCCATCTTTGCGCTGGAATAGTTTCCGCCTGCGAGGGACCAGCCTGTCAAATTCTTCCCGGACAGGTCGCACTCGCCGCAGGCACCTGCATAGCCGGGGGACCATGCCACGGGCTGGCTCTGCGCCTTTGCCGACAGGGGGGCAAAGGACATGGCGGATGCGACAAGTAATGCATATACCAAACGGGTCATGCATTATGGATAGCGCCTGATTTTGTTGCTCCAAACTGAACAAACAGTAAGGAGTGTCTAAATCAGCAGAAGTGTTGCAATTCCGCCATGCCTTGGAAAACGGCTATTAACCGAAATCAGGCGCAGAAGACCGTCCCTGTTTATTGAAACCGGCACAGTAATCAGGACGGAATTTCACTCGTATCCTGCAATTCCTGTCCGCACGTGTCGCACTCGGCCTCACCGTCTTCGCTGATCTGGAACACAGTAAAGCTGCCACAATTCGGGCAGGCATCGCTGAGATATTCCGGTGCGTTCAACGAATCCGATTCGCTCTCGTCCTCTGACAGCTTTTCTTCGCGTTTCTTGTCGAGGATGACGATATTGTCGGGCAGCTGCCCGCGCGAGAAGCCCCGCGAGATCAACTGCGCGGCCTCTTCCGTGAATTCGGCCGGCTCGCGCGTCCCGTCGCCGGCGCCCCGGCCAAGGCCGTCATGGGTGACGTCCACTTCGGCCAGGTCGTCCCGTCCCAGATAGGACACGGCCAATTCGCGGAAGATGTAGTCCAGGATCGAGGTGGCCTTGGTGATCCGGTCATTCCCGGTCACGGCCCCGGCAGGCTCGAACCGCGTGAACACGAAGGCATCTACGAATTCTTCCAGTGGCACGCCATATTGCAGCCCGATCGATGTCGCGATGGCGAAATTGTTCATCAGGCTCCGGAAGGCGGCGCCTTCCTTGTGCATGTCGATGAAGATCTCACCGAGCGCGCCATCATCGAACTCACCAGTGTGAAGGTAGACCTTGTGGCCGCCAACGGAGGCCTTCTGGATGTAACCCTTTCGGCGATCGGGCAGGCGTGTGCGGGCATTCTGGCCTTGGCCGGAGGGCCCGACACCGTGGGAGGATTCGTAAGGCACCTCCGCTTCAGTCGCCAACTCGTCTGCAAGTTCAAGAATGCGGTCCATCCGTTCGGCCACTTCCTCATTCGCAGGGGCCCGGATACCAACGAGTAGGGCAGAGAGGCCTGCCGCGATGGCTGTGTCGGCCATGTCGAGGCCGTTGCGGCCGCTGACCCGAATGGTCGTCTGACCTCCAAGCGCATCCGAGCAGGCGGTGGCAAAAGCGATTTCAGCCTCGGCACTGACAGACAGATCGAGTCCGCATTGACGGAAGGCATTTGCGGCCACGTCTTCTGCGGTGCCGTTCACGGAGGCTTCGGCGTTCGCGATGTCCTTTCGGGAGAATCCCATGGCCGAGAGCAGAGCGAGACCGTCCGAATCGAAATTCTCCGGTGCCAGCTTCAGATCTTCGCTGATGATCTCGTCGCCTAGCACCCAGCGCGAGAAGGCGGCATTCAGCGGCAGGCCTTCACTGAGAGCGCGCGAAACACGGTCCAGCGCCGCTTCCGAGAAGCCGCGATCCCGCAGGCGATCCGCGCCGAGGGCGGATTCCAGATCATCCCCACCACAATTGGCGACACTGCCCAGGATGGTGGGCAGGGATTCCGGGGCAGTGCGGGAGATGGCCAACCGGGCGCACCGGGCGAGCGTGGGGCCTTCATCGGAATAGGCCAGAACGGTGCGCACAGGTGCAGCGCCCTCGCTCTCGCAATCCGGCATCAGGTCTGAAAGATCGGCGGAAGGCAGGATCGCGACCGCGCATGACTTCCGGGACGATGCTCTGCGGGCTTCAAGGCCGAGCACCCCAGCATGGGCCGCTGTCAGCGATGTACCGGCAGCGCAGGACTTCACCAGGGCACAGAGTGCGGCCGCCACAGCTCGGCCATCGTCGCTGTCATAGGCAAGGCCCAGTGACAGCACTGCCGCGCCAAGACCGTGAATGACAAGCAGCCCGTCTCCGAGGCTTCTGCCGGCGGCTTCAGCCACCGAGCAAAGGAGATCTGCTTCGAGGCCATCCGGACTGATCGCCAGAGACACATCCAGCAGTCGGCAGGCGAGTCGCGCCGGGGCGAGGTCTTCCTGGGCAAGCAGGATTTCCGCGCCCTCCTTGAGCGCCCCCAGGAGCAGCGCGTCGAATTCCTTGCTGGCGGATTCGGCGCTGAAGACCGCGGTGGGCGGCGGCTGGTTGTTGGCGGCGGCGATTCGCAAGGCATCCGCCGTGCGTACGAACCCGTCCGGTTGGCGCAGGGCTTCCTCGAGAATGTCCTGGGGCAGGCCGGAGGCGATGGCTTCGGCGAGTTCGGCATTACGCGGCGCATTGCCGAGGCGCTCCAGCATCTCGGCGGTGGCGATCTGCGAAGCGCCCAGCAATCCGGCAGAGGCGTAGGCAGACGCGACGTTTCGCAGGGATTCGTCAGTCACCGGCCGACGTCGCCGCCCGGCGGCGCGGAAGGCTGTGCCAAATTCCATCTCCGGAGAGAGCAGGCTGTCGGCCTCGGCGGCCTCCAATATGGACTCAATCTCAGCAGTTTTCATCAAACCCTCCCCGCGAATCATCAGCGAATCACTGGATAAAGCGTGACGGTTCCCGCCAGAGGTATCAACCATTTCGGCTTCAAAATTAGCTGTGCGATCATAAAATCGTGCGTCGCATTGCCTGCGGCTGCCGTATGGATTAACTGCCCGGAAGACGCCATATTACGGCCAACAAGACAGGTCAGGACATCCTTACGATGCTGAAACAGATTTTTACCTGGTGGAGCGGCAATACCATCGGTGCGGCTTTTGATATCAAGCGGCGCTCTGGCTATGTCGGGACCGATGAGTACGGCAACCGCTACTTCGAGGAGCGCAAGCCTTCGCTGGAAGGGCGCAAGCGCCGCTATGTGATGTACAAGGGCCTGGCCGAACCGTCCAAGGTGCCAGCCGACTGGCATGGCTGGCTGCACCACACGATCGACGAGCCGCCGACCAAGTCGCCGCTTACGCGCCGTGACTGGGAAACCGATCACAAGCCCAACATGACGGGCACACCTTACGCCACCAAGCCGAAGGGCAGCCTGTCGACCGGCATGGCCCGCCAGAAGGCCACGGGCGATTACGAGGCATGGACTCCGGATGCGTGAATCACTCTTTGAAACCCTGATCGGCGGCGCGGTTGTTGCCGTGGCAGGCACTTTCCTCTGGTTCGCCATCGACCGGGGCGGAGAGACCCAGTCCCAGGGCGACCAGTATGAGGTCGAGGCGCGGTTCAATAATGTCTCCGGCATCTCGCGTGGGTCTGATGTGCGCATTGCCGGTGTAAAGGCTGGGATCGTCAAAAGCATCGAGGGTGACCCGGAGCGATTCGAAGCGGTCGTGACCATCAGCCTGGATGAGAAATGGGCGCTGCCGGAAGATACCGATGCACGCGTTTCAACAGACGGCCTGCTCGGCGGCGCCTATGTCGCGCTGGAGCCCGGCGGCAGTTTTGACAATATCCCTCAGGATGGGACGGGCGAGATCAAGTATACCCGCGGCAGTGTTGACCTACTGACCCTGTTTGCGTCGTTCGCGTCCGGCAGCGGCGAAGGATCATCCGATCCTGCGACCGAGCCGGCTGCAACGACTGATGACGGCTATCCGGATGAGGACTACCAGTAATGCGAACGCTGGTTTCTGCTCTTGCGCTGACCGCCCTTGTGGCAGGCGCCGCCCATGCGGCCACCTTCGTGAAGAAGGATACGGCAACTCTCCGCGCGCTCGACAAGATCACGGGCCGCTCCACCGACATCAATGTGAAGGTCGGCGAGCCGGTCGTGTTCGGATCGCTCAAGGTGGAATTGCAGGTCTGCTACCAGACACCCCCGGAAGAGGCGCCTGAAAGCGCCGCCTTCCTGAAGATTGCCTCCACCCAGCCTGTTGCCGTCGAGACGATGGAAGCGGCCGTAGATGCAGAAGACGTCGAAACGGTCAGTGAAGACAATCCGGAGCTCTTTTCCGGCTGGATGTATGCGTCATCACCCGGGCTCAGCGCTCTGGAGCATCCTGTCTATGACATCTGGGTGATCCGTTGCGCGGCGCCTGATCCGGTAAAACTCGCGCCTCGGCCCTCAGAAGACGATCCGGAATTCGAATAGAATTTCGTCTCGACGTTCAGGGCTTCCTTGAGCAGTTTCTTGAAATCCTGACGCGGGATTTCCACTAGTCCGAACTGTTCCAGGTGCGGATTGTGAAATTGTGCATCCAGCAGGACGAACTTGTCTTCCAGCAAATGTGCCACCAGATGGACGAGCGCAATTTTGGACGCGTCGGTCGCGCGCGAAAACATGCTTTCACCGAAGAAGGCACCGCCCAGGGCGACGCCATACAGGCCGCCCACGAGCTCATCGCCCTCCCAGCATTCTATCGAGTGCGCGTATCCTTCGCGATGAAGCGTGCTGTAAAGATTCAGGATCGGCGAATTGATCCAGGTGCTTTCGCGGCCCTCTGCGCTTTCGGCGCACATCTCCATCACCCGTGTGAACGCCTGATCGACTGTCACGCGAAAAGGGTCCTGCTTCACTTTGCGAAGCAGGCGCCTGGGCACATGAAATCCTTTGAGCGGAATGATCCCCCGCATGTCCGGATCGACCAGAAACAGATTCGGATCGTTGCGTGCATCGCCCATCGGAAAAATCCCGCGACGATAGCAGGCGAGCAAGTCAGATGAGCTGAATCGCTGCGACATAGCTTTTATATGAACAAGCGCACAAAGTGATGTCTACCCTTTGTCGAGCCTCTCGGCCCGCCAAAGGCGAAAAATTGCCTAGCTCTCGGTATCGGGTTGATTCTCAAGAAACTTTTCGAGCCAGTGAATATTGTATTCACCCGCGAGCACTTCATCATTCTCGACGAGCCGGCGATGCAGGTCGAGGGTCGTGAAGACCCCGCCAATGACCATTTCCTGCAGCGCTCTTCGAAGGCGCATGATGCATTCCCGCCGCGTGCGTCCATGCACGATCAGCTTGCCGATCAGCGAGTCGTAGTGCGGCGGAATCCGGTATCCGGAATAGGCCGCGCTATCGAGACGGACGTCGGGGCCGCCCGGTGCGTGGAAATCCGTGATCAGGCCCGGAGAGGGAACGAAGGTTTGCGGGTGCTCGGCATTGATCCGGCATTCGATGGCGTGGCCGACCAGCATGACATCTTCCTGACGGAAGGAGAGTTGCTTGCCTTCGGCAATCCGGATCTGCTCGCGGACGAGGTCGATGCCGGTGATCATCTCGGTCACAGGATGTTCGACTTGAAGACGCGTGTTCATTTCAATGAAGTAGAACTTGCCGTCTTCGTAGAGGAATTCGATCGTCCCGGCGCCGCGATAGCCGAGCTTTTCCATGGCGCGGGCACAGATGCCGCCGATCTCTTCGCGCTGGGCCTGGTTGAGGGCCGGTGAGGGCGCCTCTTCGAAGACCTTCTGGTTGCGGCGCTGGAGGGAGCAATCGCGCTCCCAGAGGTGCGCGACATTGCCATGCGTGTCAGCAATGATCTGGACTTCGATATGGCGTGGGCCCTGAAGGTATTTCTCCAGGTACACGGCGTCATCGCCAAACGCAGCCTTGGCTTCGGTCTTGGCGGTGCGGACCGCGTTTTCGAGATCGGCTTCGGTCTTGGCGAGTTTCATGCCGCGACCGCCGCCGCCAGCAGAGGCTTTCACCAGGACAGGGAAGCCGATCTTCTTGGCGGCCTTCTTGGCCTCGGCAATCGAAGACAGGGCGCCTTCCGAGCCGGGGACACAGGGCACGCCAGCTTCGATCATCGCGGCCTTGGCCGCGATCTTGTCGCCCATGATGCGGATATGCTCGGCCGTGGGGCCAATGAAGGCCAGCCCATGCGCTTCGACCATTTCGGCGAATTGGGCATTCTCGGACAGGAAGCCATAGCCAGGATGGATCGCGTCGGCGCCGGTGATCTCGGCGGCAGCCAGGATCTGCGACTTCTTCAGATAGCTTTCGGAGGATGGCGCAGGCCCGATGCAGACGCTTTCGTCTGCGAGGCGCACAGCCATGGCGTCACTGTCCGCTTCGGAATGGACCACGACTGTGGACAGGCCCATTTCCTTGCAGGCGCGGTGAATCCGCAGCGCGATCTCACCGCGGTTTGCGATGAGAACCTTCTTGATGACAGGTTGGTCAGCCATATTACTCGATCAGTATGAGAGCTTCGCCATATTCGACTGGCTGGGAATCCGAAACGTATATTTCCTTCACGATGCCCGCCTTGTCGGCCTCGACCGGATTGAACGTCTTCATCGCTTCGACGAGAAGGACTGTATCGCCCTTCTTCACCTTGTCGCCAACAGCCACGAATTGTTTCGCGCCGGGTTCGGGCGACAGATAGACTGTGCCGACCATGGGAGACTTGATTGCCTTGTCAGACGCCGCAGGCGCAGCGACCGCGTCGGCGATCGGTGCTGCAGCAGGGGCGGCTGCGACAGGGGCCGCTGCCGGGGCGGCCATGGCGGCCTGAACGACAGGCGCAGCAGGCTTGCTTACGCGGATGCGCAGGCCTTCATGTTCAACTTCAACCTCGCCGAGGTCTGCTTCCCGCAGAATGGCTGCGAGTTCCCGGACAAGTCCGGTATCCAGCTTGTTCTTGGTGGTGCTCATGGGATGTCAGGTCTCTTATTTGCCCGTCAGGGTCTTTGCCGCCATTAGCGCCAGCTCATAACCATAGGCACCAAGGCCTGCAATCGTGGCCTTCACGGCGGGGGAAACATAATTCACCTGGCGGAACGCCTCGCGCGCCGCAGGATTCGACAAATGCACTTCAATTACAGGGATCTTGCACGCTTTCAGCGCATCGTGAAGAGCAATGGAGGTATGTGTGTAGGCGGCCGCGTTCAGAATGATTGCGGACCCTTGTTCGGATGCCTCCTGGATCCAGCCGACCAGTTCGCCTTCATGATTCGTCTGGCGCAGCTCCAGAGCGGTTCCGTCTGCCAGAGATTCAAGGCGCGCATGGATGTCGGCCAGCGTGTCTTTCCCGTAAATCTCCGGCTCACGTGAGCCGAGAAGGTTGAGGTTCGGGCCTCCGAGGACATATACGGGCTTGGACATAGTGTTCCGTCTTGCTCTGTAACGCCCGGCAAGGCAAGGGGGCCGGTGAACGGAGAAAACCCGAATGTTGATTACAGTCAATGGCGAGTCTCGCGAAGTCGAACCTGGCACGACGCTTGCCATGCTGGCGCTTCAACTGGCAGGCGAGTCGGGCCGCGATCAGCGGGGGATTGCGATCGAACGCAATCTGGAGATTGTCCCGAAATCGGAACATGCCAGCACTGTGATTGAAGCGGGTGACCGTATAGAACTGGTCCAGTTCGTGGGGGGCGGCTGACCGCCTTCTACCTCAATCCGGTACCCCTCCTATTCTTTTGACGACCAGACAGGCCAGAATTTTGACAGATCCCCTCATCATCGCCGGCAAATCCTATAATTCCCGCCTGATCGTGGGCACGGGAAAGTACCAGTCCTACCAGCAGAACGCAGAAGCGGCGCGGGCAGCGGGGGCGGAGATCGTTACGGTCGCCCTGCGGCGAGTGAACCTGTCCAATCCCGATGAAGAGCGGCTGACCGACTTCGTGAAGCCGGATGAATTCACCTATTTGCCCAACACTGCCGGCTGTTACACGGCGGACGAAGCGGTCCGCACCCTGCGGTTGGCGCGGGAAGCCGGGGGCTGGAATCTGGTGAAGCTGGAAGTGCTGGCGGACCAGAAAACCCTCTATCCGAACATGCCGGAAACGCTTGAGGCGGCCAAAGCCCTGATCGCCGACGGGTTCGAGGTCATGGTCTATTGTTCCGATGACCCGGTCTACGCGAAGATGCTGGAAGATGCCGGGTGTTGCGCGATCATGCCGCTTGGCAGCCTGATCGGGTCCGGACTTGGCATCATGAACCCGGTAAATATTCGCCTGATCGTCGAACAGACGCGCGTGCCGGTGATCGTGGATGCGGGCGTGGGTACGGCCTCTGACGCCGCCATCGCGATGGAGCTTGGCTGCGACGGCGTACTGATGAACACGGCCATTGCCGCCGCAAAAGATCCCATCCGCATGGCCAAGGCCATGAAACATGCCGTGATCGCAGGCCGCGAATCCTATCTCGCCGGCCGGATGCCCAAGAAGATGTATGCCGATCCGAGTTCCCCGCTCGCCGGCCTGATCTGATCAGAACAGGGCGAGCCCCGCATACAGAACCAGGCACATCAGGAATCCGACCACGCTGATCAGCGTGGTGGAGACGGTCCAGGTGCGCAGCGTCTCGCCAGGCGTTATGCCGAAGATGCGCCCCACGAGCCAGAAGCCGCTATCATTCACATGACTGCCGGTCGTGGCCCCCGCGGCGATGGCGATGGCGACGATACCAAGCTGTGGGGCAGAGAGACCAGCCAGGGCCACGATGGGGGCTGTGAGCCCGGCGGATGTGATCATGGCGACCGTCGAACTGCCCTGCGCGAGGCGCAGGATGACGGCCAGCACATAGCCCGCGAGCAGGGGGCCAAAGCCCATGCCGAGCGCAGCATTTGCGATCTGCTCCCCCGCGCCTGTGTCGACCAGTACTTGCTTGAACGCGCCGCCCGCGCCGGTGACAAGGATGACAGCGCCGGTCGGCTCAAAGGCGCGGGCCATCGCATCCGACATCAGTTTGCGGCTATGCACGGTCTTTGGATAAAGCAGCAGCCAGGACGCGCCGCACGCAATCAGGAGTGCGCTGAACGGGTGCCCGACAATTTCCAGGACATATCTGATTGGGCCTGATGGCAGGATATCGGCGAGCGTGCCCAGCAGGATCAGGATGAGCGGCAGCGTAATGAGGAAGATCGCCCGCTCCGGCTGTGGGGCTGGGCGGTCGGCTTGGGTGTCAATATCGTCCAGTTCGAAGGCGGGATTGCCGATTGGCATCCGGCTGCGATTATCCAGGAAGATCGCGAAGAGCGGCCCAGACACGGCGAGCGCCATGCCCCCGGTAATCGCGCCGAACAGGATGACCCAGCCCAGATCGGCGCCGATCAGTTCCGCGATGGCGATAGGCCCCGGTGTTGGCGGCAGGAAGGCGTGGCCGACAGCGAGGCCCGCCATCAGGGGCAGGCCGAGCGACATGGCCGGCTTGAGCCGCTCATGGGCCATGGTCAGGATCAGCGGCGCAAGAATGATGAGGGCGACATCAAAGAAGACGGGTGTCGAGGCCAGAAGTCCGATGCCGGCAATCTTCCATTGATTGGTCTTGAAGCTGGATGTGTTGGACAGCTTCGAGGCAAGCGCATCGAGGGCGCCCGAAGCCTGAAGGATGGCGCCAAACAGAGCGCCGAGGCCAATCACGGTGGCGATGAAGCCGAGCGTTCCTCCCATGCCGCTGGCCAGGGTGGCGTAGGCTTGCTCCGGCGCCATTCCAGCGGCCAGCGCGCTGAATATGCTGACCAGCAGCAATGCGGCGAATGCATTCAGCCGCGCGCGCAGGATGAGCACGAGCAAGGCGGCAATACCGAATCCGGTTGCGAGCAGCGGCCGGTAAACGGTGAGGGCTTCGCTCAGCTCCATGCGAGACCGGTTGCCTTCGTCCGGATACGCACCAAAGTATCGTGAGCTGTCATGTAGAGCGTCTGGCCATCCGCGTCGCCGAAGCAGCAATTGGCCGTGGCCTTGCCGGTATTGATCCGCGCGAGGGGTTTGCCCTCCGGGGAGAGGAGGAAAACGCCGCCGGGACCGGTTGCGAAAATATGCCCGGAACTGGCGACTGCCATGCCGTCGGGTAGGCCCGGCGCAAACTCTGACATGAACGGTTTGGCGTCGAACAGGACAGAACTGGACGTGCCATCCGGAGACATGCGCAGGATGACCGGCTGGTCCGGGTCAGACTGGCTGACATAGAGGGTCTGGCTGTCGGGCGACAGGGCCACGCCATTCGGGAAGGTCATCGTGTCGATGAGACGTGTGAGGGTGCCATCCGGCAACAGACGATAGACGCCATTGGCATCCTGCTCCTTCAGAGGCGAGTCATTCATACCCTCCAACCCATAGGGCGGGTCGGTGAAGAACAGGCTGCCGTCAGGTCCTTCAACGATGTCGTTGGGGCTGTTGAATTTCTTGCCATTGAAGGTCGCGGCGAGGGTTTCTCGCTGACCGGTCGTGAAATCCATCTTTTCGATGGCGCGTCGTCCATGATTGCAGATAAGCAGCGAGCCATCCTGCGCGATGGCAAGTCCATTGGCGCCGGGCTCACGGAACCCCGTCGTTTCCCCGAGCGCGACACCCGATGGGTTCAGGAACTCCGTCGCGCCGCCGCCCTCAGACCATTTCCAGGCGATATTGCCCGGCACGTCCGTGAAATAGAGACAATTGCGGGCCCGGTCCCATACCGGCCCTTCGCTCCATGTATAGCCGGAGGAGAGGGTCTCAATCGGCGCCGAGGCATCGATCAGGCTCGTGGCGGCCGGGTCAAAAATCTCGATATGCGATACCGAAGGCGCTGGGTCCGTGCGTGTCGCACAGGCTGAGAGCAGGGTGGCTGCGGCGGCAGACCCCATGAAGCCGCGTCGTGTCTGGATCATTCTACGGAAATCCTTGTTGCGATGGCACTGGCTGGTACGCCTGTCTCGCGTCCCTCGGTGATCTCGATGTCGGCGCGGCTGCGTATATCGTCCGCAGAGGCGCCCACCATGAATTCAATCTTCCCAGGTTCGACCACCCAGCCGGTTCGCGCGCCATACAGCGCCGTCTGGTCAGGTGAGAGGGTGAAGGTCACCGTACGGAAGTCTCCTGCCGGAATGCGCGTCCGCGTGAAGCCTCTGAGTTCCCGCTTCGGTCGGGCAATGCTCGCCAGCGGGTCCCGCATGTAGAGCTGGACCACCTCGTCCGCATCGACATCACCGGAATTGGTCACGCGGACACTGAGGACGATGTCGCCATTGCTTTGGACGGCGCTGGTAAGGTCACCATAGTCAAAGCTGGAATAGCTGAGCCCATGTCCGAAAGGAAAAAGCGGGGTGATCGGAATATCGATGAACCGGTTTGTGTCTTTCGACAGGTCCGCGTCAGCGGGGCGCCCGCCCGGATATTCGGAATAGGTGTGTGGCACTGCGCCGGTGCGACGCGGGAACTCGATGGGCAAGCGACCTGCTGGTGAGACGTCACCCCAGATCACGTCTGCCAGTGCGTTCCCTGCTTCCACGCCCAGCATCCACGCATTGAGCACGGCATCGGCGGCTTCGGCCTCCTGCTCGATCGCGAGCGGCCGTCCTGTCACGAGAATGATCGTCACAGGCTTTCCGGTCTCGAAGATGGCATTGGCCAAATCGGTCTGGTTCTTCGGCAGGGAAATGTCGGACCGGCTGCGCGCTTCACCGGAGAGATCGAAATCCTCTCCGATCACCAGCAAGACCTGGTCGGCGGCCATGGCTGCATCCACAGCCTCTTCAATTGAAGACTCCACATCTATTGAGGGATGCGCGCCGGCCGCATAGGTGACGGTCGTGCCGTCCGGCGCGTTCTGCTGCAAGCCTTCAAGCAGGGAGACGACGTCTTCCGTCTTTCCCTGCGCGCGCCAGGAACCGAGCTGGGTCAGCTTGTCCTCTGCGAGGCCGCCAATCACGGCTACGCTTTGTGGCGCCTTTGAGAAGGGCAGGGTCTGGTCATCATTCTTGAGCAGCACCATCGACCGGACTGCGGCGTCGTGCGCAGCCTGGCGGTGGGCATCGCTGAGCAGGGTGGCCGTCTCCCGCTCAGTGTCGTGATAGGCCATCGGATTGTCAAAGAGGCCAAGGCGTTCCTTTGTCGTCAGGATGCGAGCCACGGCTGCGTCAAGATCGTGCGCCAGACAGTCATCCTGCTGCACGGCGTTCTTGATGCGGGTTGGCAGGACCATGCTGGTCATGTCCATGTCGACCCCGGCGCGCAAGGCGAGGACGCCTGCCTCTTCCTCGGTTTCGGCGACGCCATGATTGATCAGTTCGGCCACCGCGTTCCAGTCGGACACGATCATGCCGTCAAAGCCCCATTCGCCGCGAAGGACATCGTCTATGAGATATTCATTGGCCGTCGACGGAACACCTGCCACGTCATTGAAGGCGGTCATCATGGAGCCTGTGCCGGCTTTAGTCGCCGCGTAGAAGGCCGGTAGATAGGTTTCCATCAGGCTCTGTTCGCTGATGTCAGCAGATCCATAGTCCCGTCCGCCGGTGGGTACACCATAGGCCCCGAAATGCTTCGTGGCGGCGAGGATCGTGTTCGGTGCGGCAAGGCTGTCGCCCTGGTATCCTTCGACCTGGGCCACGGCCATGCGGGAGCCGAGATACGGGTCAGCGCCCGCGCCCTCGACAATCCGTCCCCAGCGGGGGTCTCGGGCGACATCCACCATGGGCGCGAAGGTCCAGTGCAGGCCTGACGCAGACGCTTCATCGGCGGAAATTGCGGCGGCATCCTTCCACACGGACGGATCCCATGACGCGGCCATGGCCAGCGGGACAGGGAAGATCGTGCGGTAGCCGTGGACCACATCCATCGCAAACAGGAGCGGAATGCCGAGCCGGCCTTCTTCAACTGCCACTTTTTGAAGTTCCCCGAGGGGCTCGGCGCCCGCGACATGCAGGTAGGAGCCGATCTGCCCGCTCCGGACCTTGTCGAGCTCTTCCGGGGTCAGTTTGGAATTGAGCGATTTGCTGCGACCGCCAGCGGCCTGATTGAGCTGACCCAGCTTCTCGTCAATCGTCATGTGCGAGACCATCGACTGCACCCGTTCCGAGGCGCTGGTCAGGCTCACATTCGCTGAGCAGGCTGGCGTTTCGGAACTGGCCGGCGTGGTCGCAGGCGTTTCGGCAGCATATTGTGTCGGTGTGGCGCAGGCGGATGCCAGCAGTGTGGCTGACAAGAAGCTGGCCGCAACGGCACCCCTCGTGCCCGTGTGAGCATCGGTCATGATTTCCTCCCCATGAGTGCCGCGTCAGACGCGTTTTCCTTAGGGCAATCATTGGGGGAGTGGAGATTTATGTCAACGCTAACATTTTGGCGTCTGCAAACCGCCACGCCGGTCTGAGGCTGACGCAGTCGTGTGGGTCAGCGTGAAGGCTAGGCTTTGACGAGGCCAATCTCGCGCAGGCGCTCCATCAGGTAGTCTTGAGCGGTGATTGGCGTCTCGGCCTTGCCCCCTTCAGCCACGCAACCGGGCAGGGCCTCGATCAGGTAATCCTGATTGAAATGCAGGAAGAAGGGGGTGGAATAGCGCGGGAATTTTGCGCGTTCAGGCGATGGGTTCAGCACGCGGTGCGTGGTCGATGGCAAGACCCCGCCGGTCAGGCGCTGCAGCATATCCCCGCAATTGATCACCAGCGCGCCGGCAGGCGGATTGACATCCAGCCATTCGCCAGACTTGTGGAGGACCTGAAGTCCGGCTTCTTCGGCGCCAAGCAGCAGCGTGATCACATTAATGTCTTCATGCGCCCCAGCACGGACCGTGCCTTGGGGTGGCGGGGTCTGCTGCGGCGGATAGTGAAGCAGGCGCAGGATGGAATTGCCGAAATTGACCTTGTCATCGAACCAGCTCTCGGAGAGACCGAGATGGAGCGCGACGCCCTCCAGGATTTCCCGGCCCATCTCGTCCAGCGCGTCGAACAATGCCCGCGTTGCTGCGTCAAAGGTCGCGACTTCCGAAACGCTCGGCGTATCCGCCATGGTGTCGCGATAGGGGCTGTCCTCCGGCAGGGCGCGGCCGGTGTGCCAGAATTCTTTCAGATCGGCATGGGCATTGGCCTTGGCGTTCTCCGTGCCAAAGGCGGTGTATCCGCGCTGGCCGCCGCCTTCGCGTCCGTCATATTTCAGCTTTGTCGCGTCCGGCAGAGCAAAAAAGCCCTTGGTTGCCTCAAGATTGCGATCAATGACGCCCTGATCGACCGTATGTCCCGACACCACCGCAAAGCCGGTTTCCCGGAAGGATTGGCACAGGGCGTCGCCGAATGCCTTCTTATCGGACTTGAAGAGATCAAATGGAACGGGTTTGAAATAATCGGTCATCATGGTCGGGGTCTCTGGCAGGATACGATCCCTAGATTAGCACAGAGCGCGGTGCGGGCCATACGTAACCCCACATAGGACGCAGTGCGGTGCGGGGCGTGCCCAGCGGGGTCCAGGACAAGAGATTTTGACCGCTCCACCGAACTCAGGGGCTTGCGATCAGGATTGGGTTTCTCTAGACCCCATATTCCGCGCTGGAGAGGTGGCCGAGTGGCTGAAGGCGCGCCCCTGCTAAGGGCGTATACGTTAACGCGTATCGAGGGTTCGAATCCCTTCCTCTCCGCCAGCCCGCCTCCCTCAACATCCTGATACATCCCTGAATATACTGAAACTATTCGGTATTTCGGAATATCCGCGCTTCTGGGAATCTTGATTTGCTGCACATTTTGCTGCACAATTTGCTGCACAAAAGGGATTCGGACATGCCCGTATTCAAGCGTGGGACGACCTACCAGCTGCGTCGGCGTGTTCCCCGCCGGTATCATGGCGTTGAGACAAGACGCACCGTCTGGATCAGCCTGCATACAGATTCCGAAAGCCTTGCGCAGAGCAAGGCAATCCATGCTTGGGAACAGCTCATCGAGGCGTGGGAGGCGCGTCTGGCAGGCAGGTCAAGCGATGCTGACGAACGCTATGCCGCTGTTCAGGAACTCGCCAGCCTGCGGGGATATCGCTATCTGCAGGCGGACAGGGTTTCGCAATTGCCGCTAGAAGAACTGGTTGAGCGTATCGAAGCCATACAAGGTGGGGGCGACGTGCCGGATGCGGTCGAGGCTGCCTCTTTGCTGGGAGGTGTCGAGAAGCCGGAGCCGACGCTTGAAGCAGCGCTCGACCTTTATTGGTCCCTGGCCCGGGAAAAGGTAATCGGTAAGAGTGAGGACCAGATCAGGCGCTGGCGAAATCCCCGTATCAAAGCAGTGCGCAATTTCGTGTCCGTGATCGGCAACAAGCCGATTGCAGCCATCACACGCGATGACATGCTGGATTTCAGGCAGCACTGGCTCGAACGGATCGAGGCAGGCGAGGTTACGCCCAATACCGCAAACAAGGACCTGATCCATCTCGGTGATATCCTGAAAACGGTGAACAGGATGAAGCGGCTCGGGATTACGCTGCCGCTCGGGGAATTGTCCTTCCGGGAAGGTGAGAAGCGGACTCGTCCACCATTCAGTACAAAATGGATTCGTGAGAAATTGCTGGCCCCGCATGCGCTGGACGGCCTGAATGAGGAAGCCAGAGCCTTGCTGCTCGGCATGATCAATACCGGATACAGGCCCTCGGAAGGTGCAGCTCTGACCTCCGACACGATCCGGCTGGATCATGACGTGCCGCATGTCTCGATCGAACCGGCGGGCCGGCAGCTCAAGACCCATTATTCCAGGAGGATCATCCCCCTGGCCGGTGTGTCCCTGGAGGCATTCAGAGCCTTCCCGAATGGTTTTCCGCGCTACCGCAACAGCAGTGCCACCCTGTCTGGGGCCGTCAACAAATTCCTGAGAGAGAATGCCCTCTTGGAAACACCGGAGCATTCTTTCTATTCTATCCGTCATGCGTTCGAAGATCGCATGATCGCAGCTGGCGTAGATGACCGTATCCGCCGGGACCTGTTCGGCCATCGCCTGGATCGCGAACGCTATGGGAAGGGCGCGTCCCTTGAACATTTGGGCCGGGTCGTGAAAGACCTCGCCCTCTAGGGGGCAAGGTCTTCTGGCTCGATGCGAGATAATTGGACAACCGGATCTGGCGGGACTGACGCAGATCCCGCTCTAACTCGAGGCGTTCGAGGATGGGCCAATACATCTCCCCTGTTTCCTGGATCAGGAGCGCGACCGTCTGAATGGCCCGTTCAATCCGGTTCAGTTCGATCATATCCAATCCTGATCCGCTGCTGCCGCTCCCGGCTCAGTTCAGTTTCTGCCGGTTCCAGACCAGCACGCCGCTGCCATCTTCTTCCTTTTCAAAGAACGCAGCCCGCAGGGGCTTGTCGAATCCCGGATCGTCAAGCTTGACGGCGAGATAAGGCGTCTCGCCATCCTTGCTCTCCTCGCGCCAGGCCGCGCCGAGTTCTGCGCCTCCTGCGAAGATGCGGTAGTCCGGACCGGCCTCTGCCTTGTCGGTCACCGGGACCATCTGGGCCTTCACATTGATCGTCATGGTCCGGATCGTTCCGGTCCATTTGCCATCCTTCTGGCGGAATGTGCCAATCGTCGCCATCATGTATCTCCTTTGCTGGCTCTGGCATGAAGGGCCTTGCGGGCCCGCTTGAACCCGGCATCCGAACTGAGGAACATCTCCAGCATGACGGGTACCAGGGTTTCGGGTTTCTCTTGCGCGCCATAGGTTTCGGCATAGATCGCGGCATAATCGGCGAGTGCGCAAGCGAGGTCTGGCTCGACGGACACGCTAAGTTTCACAGGCGTCCTGTCCGGAAGTTGTCCTATGCGAAGACTCATGGCCGGCCTCCTTCGGAATAGGGCCATAGCACCAGATCACGCGTCACGATCACCCGAACGGGCCAGCCGGGCCGGATACGGATCGTCGGCTGAATGCCAAGGTTTCGGTCTACGACGCGCTGACCGGCCTCGGAGACGCTATCCCCGAACCCGCGCCGGATCGCCCGCTCGATATCATCGGCATCGGAACCGAGTTCCGACCCGATGCCGAGCAGGGTCGCCAGTCCTGCGGCAGCAAACACGCGGTCCCAGTGATGGTCCGTCCGGTCAGACACGCCCGCATATCCCTGCGCATCGGCCGCCGGTTCGGAAATCTGTAGCGAGCTGCCATCCGGCAGGATGATCCGGTCCCAGACCAGCAGCGCGCGTTCCTGACCGAACGAGACGTCGGACTGGTAGCGCCCGATCAGGCGCGCCCCCTGGGGGATGAGCAGATGCGCACCGCTCACCGTGTCATAGACCGGCTGGGTTACCTGCGCGATGACATTGCCGGGCAGATCGGAGTTCAGCCCTGTGACAAGCGAGGCCGGGATCAGTGTACCTGCCATCACCTGATAGGGTGAGACCGGGGTCTCGACATCATGCGGGTTGTAGATGTCGCCATCCCGCTTCTCCGCCGCGAACGCGATCTTCTCCGCCTGAAGATTCTGGTCCGGCGAGTTCCCAAAACCTGGCGCGCCTGTGCTCTGGGCAGCCAGCGCCAGCCGTTCCGAGCCAAGCGTTTTCGAGAGGCCGCCCGGTGCAGACACCGACCCAGCAATTGACTGCCGGTTACCGACATCGAAGAAGACACCCGCCTTGCCAGCTGCATCTGCGAGTTTGGCATCCGCCAGCCTCTGCGCGCGGATGGCCTCATCCTCGGCCGAGGGCCGGAAATCATCAGACGGCGCCACATTCCAGTCGGGCTCAAGACCCCATTCTTCCTCTTCCGACACCATGGTGCCGCCAAGATCACCCGCCATGGGCGCCCCGAGTTTCGGCGTGTCGCCAGCCGGTTGCCAATTGAGATAGGAGTTTGGCAGGTCCGCCAGACCGTCCGGCGCGCGCTTGGTCGCCGTATTGTAGAGTTCCTGCCTGTCTGCCGGATCGACAGCCTTGGGTGGACCGAGCGCGATGGAGGCGGCGGCGAACAGGCCCAGCACGCCAAGACAGGCGCCCGCCATCAGGACCTTGCGGTTGATCCGCGTGACAGGCCGGGGCCTGGCACGGAGCTTCAACTCGTCCGTCTGTTTCGGAAAGGGGGCCGGCTCGTTCATCCCTCGCCCCCGAACAGGCTGGCGAGGCCGGAGCGTCGCACCCTTTTGCGGATCCGGACAATGGTCTGATCCTTCTCGCCGATCCGGAGTTCGGCGGCCCGGAAGAGATGATCGACGATGTAGTAAGTGCCGCGCAGGCGATAATTGACGAGCTCGGCATCGCCGGATGGGCCAAGTACAAATAGCGGCGGCGCTTCCATGGTCGCGAGACCCGCCGGCATCTGGATGAAGACCTGCCGTCCATCATCGAACACACGGACGGGCCGCCAGGCCGGTGTGTCGCCTTCGATGACATAATCGAAATCGAGCCGGTCCACAGCCACCCCAGGAGCGATGAGGGCATCTTCGCGACGGGAGGCCACCTTGTTGCGCAAGATGAGTTCGGCGAGCTCATCAGCCGGATAGCGCCAGGACAATGCGGCCATATAGGCTGCTTCCACGCTTTCCAGTTCGAGGTGATAGGTCCGCCGGTCGGTCGCGATCATGAGATTGGTCGAAAGGCCCGCCGCGACCGGTTTGACGAGCACATGCGCCCGCGCTGTGTCGCCAGAGCCGGATGACGTGTCGCCGACTATCCAGCGGACCGTATCCCCTGCCGACACTGAGACCAGAATCTCGCCGGGTTGCAGCGCAATGTCGGAGATCTGACCCGGCGCGGCATAGAGCCGGTAGAGGGCGCCTTCTGTATAGGGATAGATTTGGATCGCGTTCACATAGCCATCGATGGAGGGTTCGATCCGGGCTTCCGTGGTGCCCTTCTGGATCGTCTCGGTCGGCGTGGCGGAGACATGTGTTACCGTGCGCGTGCTGTCCTTGACGGGTTTCATCTGGCCGGGAAGCGGCAGCACGATCGGTGTCTCGACAATCTCGACCGCGCCCTCCGGTGTCTCCTCAACAAATGCGGCTTCAACAAAGGCCGCCTCCTCGATCATGGGCTGCGGCGGAACGCTGGCGCAGGCCGTGGTAAAGGCGAGCACAGAGACAAGGCTTGTGGCACGGATCATGGGTCATCTCCTGTAACAAGGTCTTCGCCCCAATTGAGGCTGTGGATGTAGAGACCGAGCGGATTGGCGCGGAGCGTTTCGGCATCGCGCGGGCTTGAATGGACCAGCGTGAAGAGGCCGGTGAAGCGTTTGACGCCGGTGAGCGCGCCGTTTTCATAGGTCTTCTCCAGCCAGCGGGCCTGGAAGGATTCTTCGGAAACCCGCACGACACTGACCACATCGACACTGCGCGAGCGCCGACCGAGTTCGGCGAAGGGATCATTGTCTCGGGCATATTCGCTGAGCGTGATCGCGGCCTTGTCGGTGACATAATCATAGGCGGCGAGCCAGTTCTGCCGGACAATCACCGGATCGATCGACAGGCTCCGGACATCGGAGATGAAATTTGCGAGATGATGCGCGATCTGGGCATCGGTCGGCTCATAGGCCGCCTGCGCCGGTCCGACCGCTCTCACCGCGCCGGTCTCATCGACTTCCACGACATAAGGTGTGACGGTTGCGTGCAGGCTCCGCCAGACAAGGGCAGCCGACGTGGCCGTCATCAGGCCAAGCAGTCCGAGCGCCATGAGCCGCCAGTTCCGGGCCTGCACGCGCGCCGCGCCGATCCGGTCGTCCCAGATTTGGCCCGCTTTCTGGTAGGGCGTTTCGGGAAAGGGGCTCTGGCCGTAATGGGGAGCGGAACGCCGAAAGCTCATAGGGTCACTCCTCTTCACGCTTGAGGTTCGGATTGTCGCCTGTCATGCCGCGATCCCCCTCCTTCAGGGCATGAACCGTGATTGCGCCGGCATGCTGCACGCGTTGGTCTGTGCGAAGGCGCCGCGCCCAGGCCGGGCGGTCAGACCCGGTGGAGTTTGCTTCAGCCCCGTGCGCCATCGTCCCGCCAGTTGCCGCAAAGGCGGTTTCACTGCCACGCCGCCGGGCCCTGACGACAGAGGCAAATGGCTGCCCGGCCCTCCGTCGGAGTGTTTCGCTGCCTGCCTGCGCGACAGCGGCCATACCGGCAGCGGCACCGCGCCAGCCATCCCGGCCAGACGCCATGCGGCCAAGGTCATAGGAAATGCGGGCCCCGCCAGAGAGCGAAGCGCCTGCCTTCACAGCGCTGGAGACCCCGCCAAGCGCCGTCCGTCCCGCCACAGCCGTGCCGGTCGTTGCGAGCACGGCGCCCGCGCCAATGGCCGCCGTGGCGCCGACCATTGAGCCCGCACCAAGCTGTGGAGCCCCCGTGACGAGACCGGAGGCAATACCCGGCGCAAAGATGCCCAGCCAGAGAAAGACGATGGAGGCGAGGACCGTGCCCATGACTTCGGCAAGTGTCACATCCCCCGGTCCGCCAAACGCATCCGTGATAGAAGTAAACAGGGTCGACCCGATTCCGATCACGATGGCGAGCACCATCAGTTTGATACCGGACGTGATGACATGACCGAGGACGCGCTCGGCCAGGAAGGCGGTCCTGTTCCAGAGCGCGAAGGGGACGAGGATGAATCCGGCAAGTGTGGTGAGCTTGAATTCGAGGATCGTGACAAAGAGCTGAACCGCCAGGACAAAGAAGGCAATCAGGATCACCAGCCAGGCCAGCAGCATGACTGCGATCGGGACCAGATTGTGAAAGAAGCTGATCGGTCCCAGCATGTCGCCAATGTCTGCAAGCAGTGGAAACGCGGCCTCGAACCCGACACCTGCAATATAGCCAGGCCGCATCAGATCCCCTGCTGTCAGGGTCGATGAGCCCGCCTTGACACCCAGCTCGGCAAAGCTCGCAAACAGGATATTTGCGAGGATTGAGAAATTGCCGAGGATGAAGGCGAAGAAGCCGACATAGAGGACTTTCTTCAGGAGCCCCGCGATCACATCGGCAGTCTGTGACAGTGCCCAGAACAGCCCGGCCAGCGTGATGTCGATCACGATCAGCGTGGTCGTCAGATAGGCAACATCGCCCGCCAGCAGGCCGAAGCCTGAATCGATATAGGCCATGAAGGTTTCGAGGAACCGGTCGATCACGTCCATCTCTTCCATGGCGGTCTAGTCTCCGAGAAAGCTTTGCAAGCGTGCCCGGCCGCGTGCAGCCTCTTCGAGCTCACGCGCCCGGTCGAGCGCCTCGGCGCGGTAATGGGCGGCCAGCAGGGCTTCCATCTGCATGAGCTGCTGGGCCGACAGGGCCTTGATCTGGTTGCCGGCCTGCAGGGCCTGGAGATTGCCGACTGCGGTCTGGCTCTCCTCGACGAGGCCGGCCAGCGCGTCGGCGTCCTGGTCAGTGTCGCGAACCGTCTCGGCCACCATGAGAAGCGTGTGCTTGTGCGCGAGACGCGATTGCTGCCAGCGTGCTCGCGCATCCTCTACCAGGACCACATTCGCGGGTGGCGTCTCGCCATAGGTTTCGGGATAGAGATCCTCATAATCCCGCTCGACCGCCTCGACGCCATACCCGATGCCATCGGCTTCGCGCATCAATTCCTCGATCCGGCGGATACGGTCGGCAATGATCCCACGCGCGACTTCGACCGGGAGCGTTTCGAGATCCCGCGCCATTTTCTCGATCATGTCGATTTCGTGGGTGAGCTGACGGACCTGATTGTCGATCTGCTGCAGGGCGCGCGCCGCCTGGAGGATATTCTCGGCATGGTTTGACGGGTCATAGACGATCCCGCCGCCGAAGAGCTGGGCAGAAGCCGGCGGGGCCATCAGGCCAGAGAGTAGAATGGCAGCAAGCGCGACAGGGGTGAGACGGGCTTTCATGGAGGGGGCTCCTATTCGGCGGCGATTTCGGACAGCGAGGAGGTGGCAGGGCGCGGCCGTTCGGCGAGCAGGTCGGCCGCCCAGCCAAGCTGCTTCCGCTCCAGCCAGCTGCGGGCGAAGCCCGCTTCGGGGGCGGCGTCGAGACATTCATCCATCTGTTTCTGGTCGCCAGGCGATGCGGCCCCGCAAAAGGCGAGCGCGATCTCACCAAGGTCCAGCTCGAAGAGGCGACAGCCAAGCGGCGAGGTGTAATAATAATCCCGCTTTGGAATGGCGCTGGCGAGGATTTCGATCTGACGCGCATTGAGCCCGAACCGGCGATAGATCGCGTTTGTGTTTGGTTCGAGCGCCCGTTCATTCGGCAGGAAGATTCGCGTCGGACAGGATTCGATCAGCGTCGGGGCAATCGACGCGCCCTCAATGTCGGTGAGCGATTGGGTCGCGAACACGACCGCCACATTCTTCTTGCGCAGTGTCTTCAGCCAGTCACGCAACCGCGCGGCAAAGACCGTATGATCAAGGAACAGCCAGGCCTCGTCGATGAGGAGCAGGGTTGGCCGGCCATCGAACCGGTCTTCCAGCCGATGGAAGAGATAGGTCAGGACGGGGGCCACCGCAGACGGCGTCTGCATCAAGTCTTCCAGTTCGAAACAGGCCACCGCGGAGAGGTCGAGGGCGTCGGCATCGCTGTCGAGCAGATGGCCGTAAGGCCCTTCCAGCGTATAGGGCTGGAGCGCGGCCTTCAGCACATCCGATTGCAGGATGAGGCTGAGGCCGGTCAAGGTGCGCTCGGCGGCAGGGGCCGAAGCGAGCGACTTCACCGCCGCCCACAGGCCGGATTTGAGGTCCGGTGTGACGGTCACGCCTTCCGCCTCGATCAGGCCGAGCAGCCAGTCCGCCGCAAAGCTAGCGCCCTGGTCCGTGTCGATCTCCTTGAGCGGCTGGAGTGCTGGGCGTTCATCGCCTGCGAGCGGCACCCATGTACCCTCCATGGCAAGCGTTACCGCGCGCGCCGACCGTCCCTTGTCAAACAGGAAGACCTGCGCGTTTTCATAGCGCTGCCATTGCGCGGCGAGCAATGACAGCAAGACCGACTTGCCGGATCCTGTCGGCCCAATGATGAGCGTATGGCCGACATCGCCGACATGCAGGTTGATCCGGAAGGGAGTCGTGCCTTCGGTTTGCGCTTCGATCAGCGCGCGATCGGCGAGATGGTCATTGCGAGCCTCCCCCGCCCAGACCGAGGAGATGGGGACAAGATGGGCAAGGTTCAGCGTGTGCAGGACCGGCTGGCGGACATTGGCATAGACATGCCCCGGCAGCGAGCCGAGCCAGGCCTCGACCGCGTTCAGCGTCTCGCGGATCGTCGTGAATCCGCGCCCGGTGATCACGCGCTCAACCGCGCGGCTGCGCGCCTCCACCTCTTCCCGGCTCGCCCCCATCAGTGTCAGCGTGGTCGTGACATAGCCATAGGAGACAAGGTCCGAGCCAAGCGCCTGCAAGGCCGCATCGGCATCGGCCGCCTTGTTGTCGGCGTCCGTGTCGAGAAGCGCGGCCGGCTCGTTGAACAGCGTTTCGCGCAGGACCGCGCCGACCGATTTCCGTTTGGCAAACCAGTGCCGGCGTTTCTTCGCAATCAGCTTCTCGGCCTCGGCCTTGTCCATCGCGATATAGCGCGTGGTCCAGCGATAGGAGAAACCAAGCCGGTTCAACTCATCCAGCATGCCCGGCAGGGTCGAGGCCGGAAAGCCAAGCAAGGTCAGCGTCGCAAGATGCGCTTCGCCTATCCGGGGTTCCAGACCGCCGGCAAACCACTCATCGGCCAGCACCGCATCAAGGAAGACCGGCAGCTCCGGGACAGACACGGTGTGCCGTTTCGAAGAGATGCAGGCATGAAGGTAGGTGAGCGTCTCTTCATCCGTAAGCGGAGAGAGCTCCTCGAGGGCAGCCGAGAGCAGGTCGAACGTCTGGGCAGCGCGTGTCTGGAAATGTTGGAGCCGCTGACGCCAGTCCGTGCCGTCATGCTTTTCGGGCCGTTCAATCAGCGCCCGCTCGGCCCGTCCGGTTGCATCCAGAGGTGGCAGCCACAGCAGGGTGAGATAATAGAAGCTCTCGAAGCGCGCGCCTGACTCCGCGTGCCCCGCGCGCCGCTCCTGCTCGATCAGCCAGGCAGCCCCGCACCTGAAGGAACTCGCTTCAAGCGCGGCCGCCTCTGACCGGACGGCTTCGAAGAACAGGGCCCAGCCTGACCCGAACCTGCGGAGTACGTTGTTGACCCGAGCGGTCACCGCAACGAGTTCCGCCTCCGTCGAACTCTCGAGGTCGGGGCCGCGATAGCGGAAACTCGTCTGGAAAGCCCCATCCTTGTTGAGGATGACCCCGGGCGCGACGAGGCATGCCCATGGCAGGAAGTCAGACAGGTGCGCTGGCTTTGCCGCATATTCCCTCAGGTTCAACATGACAGATGTTCCCTATGGCGGACCGACCGGATCGCGACGGCCAGAAAATCGGGATCGGACCGGGCCATCAGGACCGCGAGCGAATGCCCTGCCATCCAGACAATCAGTCCGGGAATCCAGAGCCGGAAGCCGAGGGCCAGCGCGGCCGCAATCGTCCCGATGGCTATGGCAGCGGCGCGGGGGGCACCGGCCATCAGGATGGGTTCGGCAAGCGATCGGTGGAGGGGAATCTCGTAGCCTTGGCAATCGCTAACGCTCATTGCGTTCCTCCTTCGAAACGCTCCACTGGAGCGTTTCGTCTGCCGGGGTCAGACCAGTCGTCACCATCACAGCACCACGCCGCCGCCAAAGGAGAAGAAGGTCAGGAAGAAGCTTGTTGCGGCAAAGGCGATCGACAGGCCGAACACGATCTGGATCAGCTTGCGGAATCCGCCGGAAGTCTCCCCGAAAGCAAGGGTGAGGCCGGTCAGCGTGATGATGATCACGGCCACGATCCGGGCAACCGGACCTTCGATGGATTGCAGGATCTGGTCAAGCGGGCCTTCCCAGGGCATGCCCGTGCCGGCGGCATGAGCAGGGAGCGAGAACAGGATTACTGACGCCAGCAGGGCCCCGGCCTGTAGACTGCGATGGATCGCCTTGATCTGATCATAAAACATTCCGTGGTCTCCCTAATTGACGATGTTGAGAAAGGGGGCGGCGAGCGGCTCGGTCCGGTATTCGATGCCTTCCAGGCCGGTCAGGCGGAGGGCCTGTTCGACCCGCCGTGTCCCGCTGGCACGCGACAGGAATATGATCACATCGACCGCCTCGGCGATCAGGGCGTGCGGCCGGGCGGGTGTTGCTTCCTCAACCAGCTGTTCAAGCCGGGTGAGCGCGCCAGCGGCAGAGTTCGCATGCAGCGTGGTGATCCCGCCCGGATGGCCGGTATTCCAGGCCTTGAGGAGATCGAGCGCCTCGCCGCCGCGGACCTCACCGACAATGATCCGGTCTGGTCTGAGCCGCAGGGTCGAGCGAACCAGGTCGCGCAAGGTGATCCCTGACCGGTGGGTGCGCAACTGGGTTACATCCTCGGCTGAACAGCGCAGTTCGCGCGTGTCTTCCAGGATGACGATCCGGTCGTCCGCGAGAGACGGTTCCGACAGGAGCGCATTGGCAAAGGTCGTCTTGCCACTGGAGGTCCCGCCCGCAATGACAATATTGAGCCGGTCCGCCAGCGCCGCGCGTAGGGCCATACAGAGGGCCGGGGTCAGTGCGCCCGTTTCGACATAGGTGTCGAGACCGATCGGCTGGTGCGCCGGCTTGCGGATTGCAAAGCAGGGCCCCTTGGATACAGGGGGCAGGATGCCCTCGAACCGCTCGCCGGATCCGGGCAATTCGGCCGAAACAATCGGGGAGGCCTGGTCGCAGATCTCTCCGACAGAGGAGGCCACCAGCCGGATAATCCGTTCACGGTCGGCGTGTCCCAGACTTTCGGACACCCGCCGAAGACCCGAGCCTGCCGCCTCGATCCAGACCGACCCGTCGGGATTGGCGAGGATCTCGATTGTGTCATCTGCGACGAGCGCAGCTCCCACCGGGCCCTTGAACGCAGAGCGCAACATCGCAGTGAGCCGTGTCTCGGTTTGGCTGGGCTGGGGCAGGGCTGACATGGCAGGGGCAGGTCCTCATCCGTGATGAGACCAGAATCACCTTGCGCAGGACCTCTGCATAGTTGGGGCCCGGGGACAGTCAGGGCCCTCCAGGGACACCGGGGAAAGGTGCGGGAGTATCAGGGGGCACCGGCCCCCAAGGGGAGCGATGCGGGAAATGTTCCTGCCTCCCGTCTCATCGCCGGGGGGGGTATGCGGGGGCGGGCCTCCTCACTTCGGCCCAGATCAGTCGAGCCCTGTCAGATGGCGAGGTGAGCGATCAGTCATAGGTCCGCTCGCCCCACAAATCGTCCGGACACTCCAGGCTCCATATCCCGGCCCTGGCCGCGCGGGCATCGGCCTCTTCCTTGGCGTAGCGGCCCTGGCTGTATTGCGGCCAGTCCCGGCCCCAGCCTTTCTGTACCATATGATCACCGAGATCGGTGCCGCCCACCGAGCAGGTCGCAACCAGGCGATTCCAGCGGTCCGTATCCGTCACAGTGCAGGTGACGGTCCGCTTCCCCATGAAATCCGACAGCGCAAGAGCTGCCTTCTGGTAGACATTCACCGATCCGCAACGCGCGCCGCGTTCCGGTGTGTCATAGCCAGACAGGCGAATGCGCTGGCCATGTATTTCAATCGTGTCGCCATCCACGACAGACGCGACACCGGCAATCGTATCGGTACCGGTATGAGGTCTGTCAGTCTCGCTCTGCGCGGAACAGGCTGAAAGGAGGGCCGCCAGGAAGACCGAGATCAGAACGCCAGATCGATTCGTCATGATGCCAGACTAGACGCGTTGTTTCCTTCGGCAAGCCCATTGTCTGGCACATGGACAGGGGGGCGGTGTCCATTTCGGGCTTTGAATTCCCCCTGGGAGCGTGCCAACATGACGGCCGCGATGGAGGCAGGGATATGGGCGGATGGGACAGTGACAAAAGCGGCGATTATGTGCCTTCACCGCCTCCGATCTGGCTCTGGGTGATCATCTGCCTGGTCTGTGCGGGGCTGTTTGCGCTCGCGATCATAGGCTGAGGCTAGTCGGGAAGGGAGTCCAGAAAGGATCCCAGATCGAGAATGATGTCAGCCGCAAGGCATTCTATACGCTTGCGCAAGGGGAGCGCTCCATTCTCCATCTGTTTCGGACTGAGCCGGAACTTCACAATGACTTCGCTGAGTGAGGCCAGGTGCACAATCGACACGGTTGCATCCCGATCCTCAAGGTCGACGAGAATTTGATCGATCTGCCAGAGACGTTTTCTCATGCTTCCCCTCCAATGGTGACATCAGGGGACTCTTCGGCGCGTCGCTTAAGACCGATTTTCGATCCTGGGTTTCACGACCAGATATGAGAATTGGACCGATCGGCGACCCGGGCGGTCAGGACTTCCAGCTCCTGCCTGGCCCGGCTGGCATCCGCCTCTGTCTCGAACGGGCTGGGTCCCGGTCGTTGGCGGAGCCATTCGAAGATGAACTCGATCAGCAGATCCGTCTGGAACGCCACGCCCATCTCCAGCCGTTCGATCTGGTCGTCCACACGGTTCAGTCGGCCAAGGATCGCCGCATCCGGCCGGTCTTCCGGGGGCGTAAAATACAAGGTCAGCGCGTCATCCACCAGCGCGCCCATATGCACCCCATGATCGCCGGAGATCCGGCGCAGCTTGCGCAGATTGGGCTCGGAGACCCGGACATGCAGGCGGGGATTACCGGGCATGGTCAGAGCTCCCGCCCGCCACGGTCCTGGAGCCTGGCATAGTATCTGGCGATCTGCTGCTGGATACGGCTGCCTTCGCCTCCACCTTGCTCGGGCGCTTCACTCTCGCGTTCGAACACTTCGTCATCTGCGATGTCCTGCTCAACAGTGCGCGCCCGCCCTCCATCATCAGCCCGGACAGGCGATGACCCCGATGCATGATGGCCTGCAGGCACTACGTTCTGGCAACGCACAGCCGCCACCTCCAGTGCGCCTGCGCGCTCGGTGAAATTGCGGTCCTCAAAATAGCGGAGCTTCTTGGCCCTGATCGGGGGATGGCTGGCTAGAAAGATCAGCGCGTCATCGGCTGGCATCTGCATGACTTCTCCGGGGGTCATGAGCGGGCGTTGGGTTTCCTGCTGGGAGACCATGACATGGCTGAGCCATGGGGCGAGCCGGTGGCCGGTATAATTCTTCTGGTTGCGTTGTTCGGTCATCGTGCCGAGCATGTCCGAGACCCGCTTTGCCGTGCGTTCATCATTGGTCGCGAAGGCGACCCGGATATGGCAATTGTCGAGGATCGAATTGTTCTGGCCATAAGCTTTCTCGACCTGGTTCAGGGATTGCGCGATCAGGTAGGCCCGTACGCCATACCCTGCCATGAAGGCGAGGGATGTCTCGAAGAAGTCCAGGCGTCCAAGCGCGGGGAATTCGTCCAGCATCAGCAGCGTCTGCCGCCGATCCTGCCCGCCGGGCAGCGCCTCACAGAGCCGCCGCGCGATCTGGTTGAGGATCAATCGGATCAGGGGCTTGGTGCGCGACAGGTCAGATGGCGGAACAACCAGGTACAAGGAGGCGGGCATCTCTCCAAGGAACAGGTCCGCGATCCGCCAGTCCGAGCCTGATGTTGCCCGCTGCACCACCGGGTCCCTGTAAAGACCCAGGAACGACATGGCCGTTGAGACGACCGATGACTTTTCATTCTCCGATTTGTTCAAAAGCTCCCGCGCTGCCTCGGCGACCACGGGGTGGGTCAGTGGCCGGTCCCGTGATCCAAGATGGTTCGCGTCCAGCATCCGCTCCAGCGTATCATCAATCGGCCACGCCGGGTCAGACAACAGCGTGGCAACACCCGCGAGCGACTTGTCGTCCTCAGCATAGAGAACGTGCAGGATGGCGCCGACGAGCAGCGAATGCGCCGTCTTGTCCCAATGGTTGCGCCGCTCGAGTGAGCCTTCCGGGTCAACCAGAATATCCGCCACATTCTGCGCATCACGCACCTCATACGCTCCGAGCCGCACTTCCAGCAGGGGATTGAACCGCGAACTGGCCAGATCGGTCGGATCAAACCGGATGCAGCGTGAAAAGCCCGATCGCCACTTCGAGGTCAGCGCCCAGTTCTCGCCCTTGATGTCATGAATGATCGCATTGCCGGTCCAGGAGAGCAGAGTGGGGATCACCAGACCCACACCCTTGCCGGAGCGGGTCGGTGCAAATGACATGACGTGATCGGCGCCCGCATGGCGCAGATACCGTCCCCGAAAGCGTCCCAGCACAATGCCTGACTTGCCAAACAGGCCCGCTGTGCGCACATCCCGCGCAGATGCCCACCGCGCCGATCCGTAGGTCGTCGCATGTTTCTCACGGCGCGCGCGCCACAGGGAGGCGATGACGGCCATCACGATCCCGGCAATCCCTCCCAACGAAGCGATTGCACCCGCCCGAGCAAACACGTTCGGCGCATAGGCATCGTAGGCGTACCACCACTGGAACAGGCGCCAAGGCTTGTAGACAGGCCGCCCAGCCACCTCAAACCACGGAGCCCCCAGGCGCGGCTGGTAGTCCAGAACCCCCGCCACCCACTGCGTCGCCCCCCACACCGAGCAGGTGATCAGGAAAAGTGTCAGCAGGAACTGGCCGAGAAGAAACTTGGTTGGGGTAATGTCTGGCACCCAAATTAGATTGCGATGCCAACATGCCATTGGGGCTTTTAAAAGCGATGAGAAATTTTGGGAGTTCTAAGGACCTAGGTAACTTTGGCCATTCCACGACTGCTTGATCGCGACAGCGATCGAAAGCTTTACTAGCTTCGCTTTAGATAAAGCCGCGCTTAATTAGCCCGCATTGCTACTATAAATAGAGAATCGTGTCAGCTATTCCAACAATAGGAAGCCATCTAGATAGCGAATGGAACAAGGACTGCTGGATATGCCGATGGGCACCATAAATCTGCCGGATCTAATCGTCGGTCCGATCACATATCCGATCGGCAAAGCCTTCAAACTGGTCCGCAAAGGAAGAACCGAAGAGGTTCGCGACGATCAGATGGTCAACATCTCGCCGCAAATAAAAGAGCGGTGCGTCACTCTAGGAAATGGCGAGAAAATAATTCTTTCCAACCGAAAAAGAATTGAGTTGCCGGAGGGGGTCGACGGTGTGCTTAGACAAAACGATGATGGCTCCATGTCCTGGAGTAGCCATCGGACAACAAACGATATTGAAGCAAAGGATCTTGGCCCCATTTCCGACGAAGCTGTTTCGAGCTGGAAGGATGCGGTCTCGTACAGAGCGGAGATTCCTCCGGCCGAAGCGGACGGCGACAAAGGTTTGCGTCCACCGCAGCTGGGAGCACTGTTTTCTGTCGGGGCGCACTGGAGCCTGTACAATCAAGCCGGAACCATTGTTATGCCCACGGGCACCGGCAAGACCGAAACAATGTTGGCTGTCTTGGTGGCGCATTGCATCCCTCGCCTGCTTATCGCTGTCCCAAGTAAAGCACTACGAGCTCAAACCGCCGAGAAATTCATAACGCTCGGCCTCCTGAGAACTCTCAATGTAATACCTGAAAGTGTCGAGTATCCAGTTGTCGGGATAATTGAGCGTCGGCCCAAATCATCAGCAGAATTGCAAATATTCCGAGACTGCAACGTCACAGTCGGAGTGATGTCTTCGCTCGCTGGAGGAACCGCTAGAGATTGCCATCTTGAAATGTCCAAGATTGTCGACACTCTAATTGTCGATGAAGCACACCACATTGGTGCAAAAACTTGGCAAGGTCTGAAGCAAGCATTTTCCAGCAACCGCATTCTTCAGTTTACGGCAACCCCATTCCGCAATGATGGCAAGCTGGTTGATGGCAAGGTTATCTATTCATACGGACTAAAGTCCGCGCAAAAGGATGGTTACTTCAAGCCAATTCAGTTTGTTCCGGTACACGAATTTGATGATGCTCGAGCAGACCAGGTCATAGCTGAAGCAGCCGTCGAAAAGTTACGTAGTGATATCGCAGCCGGGCACCCCCATTTGATGATGGCGAGATGCGCGACCGTCGCCCGTGCTACTGAAGTCGCCAAAATCTACGAGGATCTTGCCCCTGATCTGAAGCCTTTGCTCATTCACTCTGATTTAGACGGAGTCGACGAACGAGTTGAGGCGCTAAGGCGCCAAGTGTCCAAGATTGTGATTTGCGTGAATATGCTGGGCGAAGGAGTAGATGTCCCTGCACTGAAAATCGCCGCGATCCATGACAAACATAAAAGCCTAGCCGTATTGCTGCAATTTATTGGGCGCTTCACTCGGAAGGGCGATCCGTCGCTGAGCGATGCCACTGTGATCGCCAATATTGCCAATCCTGACGTATCGACGGCTCTAGAACAGCTCTACAGCGAAGATTCCGATTGGAACTCAATACTCAGTGAACTTAGCTCTGACGCTGCGATTGAGCACGCTGCATTCATCAGGTTTCTAGAAAACTCGACACTATCCGAAACGGGAGATGAGAATGCGCCCGGCGTTTCCGAACAGTCGTTGAAACCAACCTTCAGTACGTTGTTCTACTATGCTGATCAGTTTCATCCCAAGCGCTTCCATGAAGGCCTGTCGAAAAAGTATGAGATGATCCGAGTTTGGCACAACGAAGAGTCTCAAACGGCATATTTCGTAACTCGGGCACGTGAGCGAGTTAAGTGGTCAAGAAGCAAAGAGTTGGAGCACATCGATTGGAATCTGTTCGTACTTCACTATGACCCAAAGTCGAAGCTGCTTTATTTGGCATCGTCGTCTAAAGAGTCGAATTTCGCATCTATTGCCACGGCGGTTGGGGCGAAAGACCAGGTTGCTGGTGAAAATATGTTTCGCTCCTTGGGGAACATTGGGCGACTAGTATTCAACAACCTCGGCGTAACCAAACATGGCCGCCGCAATCTCAGCTTCGCAATGTATACAGGTGCCGACGTCAAGCAGGCACTAAGCGAAACTGAGAAGCAGGGCTCGCGGAAGTCAAATATCGCGGGTTATGGATGGGAGCACGGCTCTCAGATTACCATTGGGTGTTCTTATAAAGGACGAGTTTGGTCGAAGGCGGCAGGAACAATACCCAAATTCATCAGATGGGCGGAAGCTGTCGGCGCAAAGCTAGTTGACGAGACAATCGATACAAAATCCATAATTAAGAACGTACTTATTCCGGAGTATGCGACGGAAATCCCTGACTACGAGGTTCTAAATATCGACTGGCCGGTGGAAATACTGAGTAAGTCTGAAGAGCGCTTTACATTAACTGTAGATGCAAAAGAGTTCGATTTGTTATTAACAGAACTCGTCGTGTCCTCGATAGATCGCCCGAACAAGTCCATCTCATTCGCGCTCGTAACAGATAGCGAGGAGGATCCACTTGGGCAGTATAGTATCATCGTGAAAGGAGAAGGTGGTTTCCAAATTAAAGAGCTCAACAATTCGAATGTTCGACTAAGATTTGGGAATGCAGAATTATCTCTTGCAGAGTTCTTCCGTGACTATCCACCGATAATTCGCTTTGTCGATTTGTCTGAAATCGATGGAAACGTCATCCTGAAAGCAGAAAATTCTGGATTAGTTGAAATAGCACCCGAGCGGTTGGAACCCTGGGACTGGACAGGTGTCGATATTACTAAAGAATCTATTTGGAAGGATGGCGCAGAAAGGCGGCAATCCATTCAGTGGAAAGTTGCGCAGACCTACATTGAAGCTGGTTTTGACGTGGTATTCGATGATGATGGGTCCGGAGAAGCAGCAGATTTGGTATGCTTGAAACTTGCAGATGATCAGATCAATCTTGTCCTTGTGCATTGCAAATACTCAGGAGCCGATAAAGAGGGCCGACGCGTCAAGGATGTCGTTGAAGTAGCTTCGCAAGCAGTTCGATCAGCCAGATGGCCAGGAAAATTGAAAGATCTTCTTCGCCATATTGAAGTACGAAACCGCCGACGAGCGGTTCCTGGTCGGTCGATGTTCTTGGCCGGTGAGCAGGTTGATCTTGTACGGATCAGAAAAGCCGAACGCTTTCTGCCGGTGGAACCGTCTATCGTCATCGTTCAGCCGGGTCTTACGCAAGCAGGCATAACGAGAGATCAATCTGTGGTTCTTGGTGCTGCGGTCGAATACATCAAACAAACCCTCGGCGTTGATGTCGATATAGTGTGCAGTGCTTAGTCGATCCAAGCGTAGTCAGATCTATTTTCCAGTGTTTTCACTTACTCCGTCAGGAGCCACGTGTCCTCGCTTTGCCAATCCCCCACTGAATTGTCCGCCCTGAACGATTCAGCATCACGTCACGCCCTCTCCAATTCAGGTGCTGTTTTGATGTGGGTACCAAGGTAAATCCGTTTTTGCCTTCGATGACGGCAAATCGTCCCTGTGCGAGCTCGACGTCCCGCGTATAGCTCCCCCTGAATTGTTCTCCCTGTTTTAACACTTCATACGACAATCCTGTACGCGCTGCCTCACGCCCAATTGTGGTCTCCAGTTCACCACCACGTAGGTCTGCAGCGCTGTCCGGCGTCATGTGGCCATTTCGATCAAGCGCGTAACCTTCTTGCTGCAACCAAGCTCTGCGCGCCTGAACTGATGCATTCAATTCCTTCGCCAAAGCTCCCTGCACCCCATCCACGACGCTAGGCTCCATCCTGTCCAGCCATGTTTCAGCACGGCGTTCCACCAGCCTCTCAATAGGCAGCCAGGATCGAACATCAATCGAGAGCATCTGTCGTTTCTCATCGGCAATTGAAGCAAGTCGTTCAAAGTCGGCCGGTATTCTCCAGTTCCCATTGGAATTTCGTTGCACAACGTCCAAGCGTCTCAACGCTTCCAGCCGCCGCTTGTGCGCCAACCGGAACGCTGCTGAACTCCCCGGATCAGCCGCCTGATGCAACGCCTCCGAATACAATCCCCCATTGCGTTCAGCGATGGCCGCAATCGTCCGGTCTGCCGGCTTCGGCTCGACAGCGCCCGGGCCGACAGAAAGTATCCCGCCCACCTTCGGCAGCTGGGCTGCTTCCTGCTCCGTCATCTCAACCGACCAGACCCGCCCCTCCACCCCCTCTATCAAGGCCGTCTTGCCATTGCGCAATTCATCACCGGGCAGTATGGCTGCCAAGCGTCCAACTACGTCACCGCTGCCTGTAAAATCGCGCGGCAGGGCATGCAGCTGAGACGCATCGATTTTCCGCCCCTCGAGATTGGCAAGCGACCGGATTATGTCCCCACGCCTGCCGAGTGCTCTTAGTTTATCCTTCCAGCCCTCTTTCAACGTCCAGCGACCATCCTCCTGCCTCATTGCGAGATCGAGCGTCTGAAGGAACCGCAGTCGGCGTTTAACGACCGCACTATCAAACCTCGACAATCCGCTCTGTTCAGCCTCCGGCGTGTAACGCCCATCGGTCAGCCTACGAGCGATGTCATGATCGATCGCCGTCAGCGCCTCACGTTCGGCCTCGTTCGACCTTGCTGCCGCCATCTCCCGTAGCCGCCTCTGACCAAGCTCGCGCGTTACCAGCTCCTGCGCCCGCGCCCGAAATCCCTGCGTAATGTATTTTCGGTCGATCAGCAGCTCGCCATTCCGCGTACTCCCACCCCGGATCACGATATGGACATGCGGCTGCGCGGTGTCGTGATGATTGGCAGCGACCCAATCGAGCCGGCGGCCGAGATCCTTCTCGACCTGGCCCATGAACTCGCGCGTGAACTGGGTCAGATCCTTCATCTGATCTGCGTTTTCCGGCGAGACGATCAGCCGGAATTGCCGCCTGTCCTCGTTAGCCCGATCATTGAACTTTTTTGCATCGGTTTCATCCACGCTCCGGTCATAGAGCTTTCCGCGCTCGCCTTCGCGTCCGGCGCCTTCGCGGCGGATATAGGCAACATGTTTTGAGAAGCCCGCCGCGCCGCTCGGACCTGCCCGCGCAATATGCACCTTCACAATGACGCGCCGGGTCCGCTGGTTCGACCAGTGCCGGGCAAGAGCCGCTTGTACTTTCCCTCGCCCCGCATGACGCACCGCGCCCGGCGTCAGGGATTTGCGACCGCGTGTCCCAAGCCGTCCCTTCGCGGCGGCGCGCTTCAGCCGATTCAGCTGGGTCTTTGCCTTGCCCTGCGACCTGATCTTTCCAAGGCGCGGAACGAAGTCGAAATCGTCGCTCACGGCTCCAAGGGCGCAGCGGATTGCAAATCCGTGCACCCGTCCTCCGGTGCCGGGTCACATGGAAAAGGATGTGCAGACAATGGGTTAAGTGTCACTGGGGGACACTCCCTTAATCTTGCCCTCCGGGACACAAAGGCCTGTCCTGATCCGCTTTCCACCGCCTTGAGGTCCGCCTGCTGCCCTGGCGGCCGTTTGCCCTGGATCCAGACCGGCCGGGCCACGCCCAGGATACGTCCGCGATCCTGCGGGCCGAAATAGCGTCCATCAACCGACCGGGGATGGGGATTGAGCAGGAAGACCTCATCCGCTTGAAGCGTCCGGCAGCCCTGCCAGACGGGCAGGGCGCTGCCGGACGCGTTCAGTTCGAGCGCGTCAGCCGAGGCGAGACCATTGATGAATATCCGCGTCCCGCACCGGCAAATCTCATCCCCTTCAAGGCCTGCGACCTGCTTCAGCAAGGGCCAGCCCGGGCCAACAAGTCCGTCCTTCTCGAGCCAGTGTCTTGTCTCATGAGACGGCTCGAACGCGACCAGATCGGCCTTGGAAATGTCCGCCGTCCGGGTCACAAGATAGAGCCCCCTGGGCACGCTGTCCGTGCGGTTCCAGACCATATCGGACCGGTCGAACAGGCTGGCGGCGATGAGCAATCCCAGCCCGCCGCCCATGCCCAGCAGCGCGGCCTTAGGACTCATCGCGCAGGCCTGTGCCCATGAAGCGGCGGCTATTGGTGTAGGCAATGATGTCCCTGCCGCGATACCAGACCTTGGCGCCGATCTTGTGATAGACCGGCCCGGTTCCGAGCGATCGCATATTGATCAGGGTCTTCGGCTTGAGCCCCAATTGTCCGGCGGTTTCATCCGTGTTCAGCCAGTCTGTCGGGGCAGGCGGGGTGGGGTTCGGTCGCAGGGCCCGGGTGGAATTAGACTCGTCGGACATGGCGGCACCTCTCCTTTCACGCATGCAATGTCTCATCATGCTGTCTGACAGAAATCGCGCAGGCTGAAAGTGTCGAACCCGCGCGCCGGGCGCGCGACACCCTGAGAGGGGGCTGCGCGCCCGGCCTGCCCGTACGAGGTTGGCCGGGCCCGCCCGCAAGCAAATGCCGCCCCGGACCTGACGGTCCGGGGCGGCGAGGGAGGCGTCATCCGGCCACTAGTCGCGCGGGTTCCAGAGGATCACGTGACGGCCTTTCCGGCCCTTGACCGGGGCAAGGTTCGCGAAGATGCGGCGGGGACCGATCTGCGGGTCTGCCAGGGTCAGCGAGACATATTCGCGGCCTGAGGCCTTGGCCTTGCGCATCCAGCCGCCGCCGATTTCGGTCGAGGTTTCACCGGCATAGATGCGATAGTCCGGCTGGCCCTCTTCGGTCTTGTCCACATTGGTCTCGATGCGGATTGCGGCAGAGAGGTTCATCATTGCGAGGCTGCCTTCGAAGCCGGTCTTGGTTTCGCTGACATATCCGAGTGCGTTTGCCATGGGAGGTCTCCTTTTCGTTCCTTGGCTGATGTCTCCGGGAACCCCTTGTCCCCGTCGACGCCGGACCGTGAGGGCGGCCAGGCGGCTGGCCAGAACCTGAAAGGGCGCAGCGCAGGCGGAGCACCGCGCGGCGGGCAGAAATTTGCCTCGCGGTGAATGCGCCGGGCGCAGAGGAAATTTCTGACCGCCGCGCGGTTTCAGGGCCGGACGATGGCCGTCCAGGTCATACGGCAAGAGACGGGCACAAGGGGTCAGGGGCAGGTTTCCAGGGAAGGGAGATCACGCTTCCTTGCACACGCATGGACCTGTCTGCGCAAGCCTCAAGACACGCGTTTTTTTAAAGGCAGTTCCACGGAACAGACCGTTTCAGACCGCCACGCGTCTCCGATAACAGGAAAGCCGCCCGAGGCCAGGCACCGGGCGGCTCCTTCGCTGCCGGATGTGAGACGACGCGTCAGGCGGCGTCGGATTGCGTCTGGGGCTCGGCCTCGGCATTGCCGCCTGTCTCGCCGTCGAATAGGCCCGCGACCCGTGCCCACGCATCAATGGGCGCTGACCCCGCGCCTTCGACAAGCCGGGTGGGGGGCACTTGCATCCAGCCCGGACGCCAGTCGGGATTGGCCTCGCATCCCTCTCCCGCGATCCGGTTTGCCAGCACCTGCTTTTGCGCTTTGCCCGTATCTGTCCGGCAGGAGTCTGCGAGCGATGAAGTGGCAATACTGGCAATCATCGCATTGATGGCGCGCTTGTCCTTGGTGAGATCGAAGAACACTTCGTCCGGCTTCCACGCCTTGGTCAGGTTGGTGCCGCAGACATGCAGAATCGCTTCCACGATTCCGTTTCCGGCCTCGAGCGTGCGGGCCATGACACTTGCCAGAACAGTCAGGACTTCCTCGTCTGACATGGCGAGAAGCGCGGAGAAGAGTTCGCAGAGCCGGTAATCATCGCCATTCCGTCGCAGGGCCGGATTGACATTCATCGCCTTGAACAGGGCGTCGGACCGTTCTGTCGCTTCGGCCAGGGCGGCGACGGATTTCGAGCCATCGACACTGGCCTGCGTTTCCTCCTTCCGGGCGCGAAGCTCGAAGGGTCGGACATCCCAGAGGGCGCTGCCTGCCATGGCATGCGCCACCATCAGGCGCAGCGCAATCGCAGGGGCTTTGGCAAGGCTCGCCTGCGCAGCAGCGTGGCGGTGGAGCAGGATATAGTCTGCCAGAGGGCCGGACATTTCAGGCCGGATCGCTGCCGGAACACTATCGCCTTCGCCCTTTGCGGACCGCTCACGCTTGCGGGCCTCGACGGAGCTGATCTGCCCCTCATGGAAGGTCGTCGTGCCGTCATGGCGGATTTCGATGAAGACCTTGCCGCCATCCTCCTTGGCGCATCGGACATGATCCCATCGGTGGAAATAAGCCCCGCGTTCAAGGCAGATGACATCCCGCCAGCCATCGTTCCTGTAAGCCTCGATCCGCTGCGCAATCGCTGCCGATTGGGCCTGCCAGAACTGGTCGGCATCGGCGAACACGCCTTGCGCTCCGAACAGGTCTGTCGTGACCAGACCCTCATAGGTCTCGAGGTCGAACAGGGCCTTGTCGGTCGTGATCGTGGTCCCGCCCGTGATCCATGCCTTGCAGGATCGTCCCATGGGCGCGCGGTCTGTTTCGCTCTCCCAGAGCCGCAGCCATTCAGCCTGCTGGTCGGGCGTGGCCAGCGTCAGCGCGCGGATCGTTTCACGGTCAAGCTCGTCCTCGGCGTAGAGTTTCCGGATCGGCCCGGCGAGCGCGGCGAGGGCGAGCACACGCCGCACCAGAAGCTCGGTCACCCCGAAAAAGCCGGCAATGTCGTCCACCGGCTTGCCTTCCTCATGCAGCCGCTTGAAGGCTTCATATTGCTCCATCTCGGTGGCCGGGAGGCGTCCGACATTCTCGATAACGGACGCCGCAATGGCGGAGGCCGCATCCTTTTCCGTCATGATGGCGCAGGGGACGAGCGGCGTCTTGCCGGTCTCCTTCGCGATCTCCTTCAGGGCAAAGAAGCGGCGGCGTCCGGCAATGACGCCATAGGATTTGCCTTCGCGCCGGACCAGCAGGGTCTGGCGCAAGCCGCTTTCGCGAATGGAGGGCAATATGTCGGAAACGTCCGGTTTCCTGCGCCCATGCCGCATATTGAGTTTCGAAATCCGCAGCTGGTCGAGCGGGATATGTTTCAGGTCAGTCTGTGCCATGAGAAATCTCCTTTTCTGGCGGGTAGAGGGAGAGGCCGAGCTTCCACACGGGTTGTCTCCAAGTGATTCTCGAGAAGGGGTGGCCGTCACGGTCGCGGCACGCATCAGGGTCGGTTTCGCCCCAGTCATAATCATGGATGATGAGCTCGGGGTCGCGCCCATCGATCCAGATGTCCGTGATCCGCCCCTCGATGACGATGAGGGTGAGAGCGGGGCGCGCCATGGCGCTCACCGCGTCCAGAAGACGTGCACGTCTTCGAACCCGGTCTCGACCACCATCACGTCGCCGCTGAGCTCCATGTCGCGGGCAAGCGCCGACCAGTCGATATAGTATTCAAGCGCGGCGGGGATTTCGGTGCCGGTGTCGCGGTGCAATGCTTCGGCAAAGTCCGCGCGGCTGCGATAGCCGCCTGCATAATCCTCGAAGGCCGCCTGGGCCTGTTCGAGGTCATGGCCAAAATGGCGATGGACCAAAGCGCCGAGCCTGCCATGCTCGGCAAGGAAGCCCGCCAGGTCGCAAACCGTCTCGAAGCTTGCATATTCCGACAGGTGCGCGCCTTCAAAGCCTTCATGATCATGGATCGCCCATTCCTCGGCACCGGGCAGCGGCGAGTCCGCCAGCATGGCACGGACCTCGGACATGATTTCGTCGGGCGTGGTGACGGCGATCCAGCGTCCATGCAGGCAGCCATTATTGTAGGCGGCAAGGCAGGCCACATAGATGCGCGGCCGCGGTGCAGGTGTGGGTGCAGCGCCGGCTGCACGGGGGGGTGAGAGGGGCGTGTGGGTCATGGCGTCAGGTCTCGTCTCTCCGCCCAAACATCCCTCCCGCATCAGGCGGGGGTGGGCGGCGAGAAGGCCGGCAGGCCGGACCCTTAGCCGGGCGCGCAAGGCGGAAAGGTAGGAGACAAGGGATATTTCAGGACGCCTTCAGACCCGTCGCCTTGCGCACCCGGCGGGTCCGGGCAGACCGGTCGTCCGCCCCCCTCCGCCTGACCGGGAGTCCCTGCGGCGTGCGGCGCGCCCTGGCGAAGGCTGCGGCCCGACCCGCCCGAGGCTGGCCAAAACCCGGGGAATCACCGAGACCGGTTGGGTCATGACCCTCTATGTCCGAGACATCCGCCCATCTGACCGGACCCGCCTGATCCGGCTCTGGGAGAGCTGCGCGCTGGATCCCGCCGCGCCAAGGACGGCGGAGCATGTCGACCGGGCCCTCATGGACCGGTCTCGCACCCTGCTGGTCGGCCATGTCGGGACCCAATTGGTCGCAAGTGTCATGACCGGACTCGCGGGAGATCATGGCTGGGTCCGGTGTCTCGCGGTCGCCCCGGCGCATCGGCTGCACGGCCATGGCCGGGAGATGATGGAAGAGGCGGGCCTCTGGCTGGCCGCACGCGGCGCCCGGACAATCGACCTGATCGTGGAGGAGGGCGCCGACATCGCAGAGGCGTTCTGCCAGCAGATCGGATTCGCGCGTCAGGACGCCCACTGCTACAGCAAAGGGCTGCTGCAGGAAATTCCGGCTTCCTGAACCCAGGTCAGGCCACGCACCCGTGACCCCTCTGGCCGCACGGCCAGTGGGAAGCGCGGTGTGCGGCCCCCGGCCGGCGAGCCCCCGCAGCCCCGGCTGTCCCGGACGGGACGGCCGGGGACCGGAGACGAAGCCGGGCCAGTCGCAGGCCCGAAGACGCACAGTCGGCCTGAAGGATCCGAAGCGCCCCGCGCCAGCGGGCCGGGGGAAAGACCGAGCCTGAGGACGCCGCCCGGCGGTCAGAGTGTCCGGCGGCCCGAGGGCGCGCGTGAAAGCAAATGGCGATAGCCGCCATGGATCAGATCGTAAGCCCGCTTGCGGGCGCGGCGCATTTCATCCTTCATGGCCCGGCTCGGGCCGGACCAGGCCGCAAGGGCGCGTTCGGGGCCATGAATCACGCAGGCTGTCTGACGGAGCGACAGGCCTTCTTGCTGACAATCCCAGGCGATCAGCGCATTGCGCAAGGCGAGCCGGGTCCGGGTCCAGGCCAGCCTGGCCTGGGAGGCGGCGTCGCCATATGCGCGCTGCGCTTCGGCCAGCAGGTTGACGCGCCGCTGGAAGGTGTCGACCCCGCGAATGAGGAAGCCAAGCCGGACCGGATCCAGGGTGAGCAGGGACAGGCCGGAACATTGCACCTGCACGATATGGCCATTGCCCTTGACGAGGAGGTGTTCCCGGCCGGCCATGTCCACCAGATGAACGATGTCGCAGAGCTTGCGCGTGCGTTCATAAATCTCGCATCGCTCTCCCGGCATGGCCGGAGAGACCTGGAGCTGGACCTGCCGCGGGAAGCGGGCCGCAGACCAGAAGGCGAGGGCGTCATAGCCATTTGCCGCCGGGTCCGGAAAGAAGGCGAGGCCCCAGCGGTCTGCCGCGACCTGGTCGGTGCGCGGCTTGACGAGCAGGGTGCGGGGACAGGCCTTGCGGATGGAGAGTGTGCCGGGCGGCTCCCGGCCGGCGTCGGCCAGGAAGTCCGGATTGCGCCGCAGGAATTCCCAGGCCCAGCGGCTGCGCGACAGGGTGAGCGTATAGGCATAGGATTCCAGATCCATGTGTGGCGCATCGGGACATGTCGACATGGCCAGCCCTCCTTGCGGACACATGTGCAAGATAGAATCCAATGTAAACCTAAAGGGGAATAATTGTGCTATCTCCTTGCATCCAGACGTTTTTCGGCGGCCCCGCGCCTGATTTCGCTCCGGCCGGGGCCTTATGGCATGCCGCCCACAAAGCCGCTCGTGTCATCATTGCGCACAAGCGCCAGCCTCACCCCGACATGCCGGCAGCCCGGGCGCGGGCAGGCAAGATGCGTCGCCACTTCATCCAGATACACGTCCCGATGGTCCACCTTGATCAGGAGATGGGTCGGACTTTGCAGCCAAGTATGCAGGCATCTCACACAATTTGCCTCCAGGAGCTGGCTTTCATCGAGATCCGTCAGGCGCATGTCTGTCAGCCAGCTCACCAGAAATCCTCCGCGCTGGGGATGCGCGTGAAGGCGATCTTGCCGCCGGTGAATCCGCCCGGCGGCGGCGTCCATTCTCCCAGGGTCACGACCCGTTTTCCAAACCGGCTGTTCAGGCCGTCAATCGTATGGGTCAGCGTCTCCCAGCGCTGGCAGGCGTCATCATCATCGGTGAGCAGGTCGAGCTGGCGGTTTCTGGCCGGGACCAGGTCCAGCAGGGTCACCCCGACCCGGATGATCTGGGATTTGCGTCCGATCTGGTGCCGGGCGCGGGCCCAGATCGTCTTGAGGGCCGCCAGGCAGGCGTGATCGTCATGGACGCTCGGCAGTGTGTGTTCGCCGAACCAGCCGCGCCCCCTGATGTCGAGCCACAGATACAGGCGGCGGGCATAATACCCGTCCCGGCGCATCCGGCGCGCCGCCTTCATCAGCAAGAGACGTGAACAGGCTTCTGCCTTGTCCGGCGTCCGCCATCCGGGCGACAGGACGCGGCCATGCCCATACATGCCCCGCGAGGTCGGCACCGCCTTCACATCATAGCCATGGAGCGCGTACCACATGCGCTCGCCATTGACGTTGCCCCAGAGATTACGGAGCTGCTTGGGCTGCGTGGCCAGCAATTCCTGCATGCTGGTGATGCCGGCGCGCTCCAGCCGGACCTGCAATCGCGCGCCGATCCCGGAAATGTCTTCCAGGGGCACGCTCAGCAAGGGCGCGGGCATGTCGCCTGGATGCCAGATCGTCGTGCCATTCGGCTTGTCCATCTTGCAGGCGGTCTTGGCCAGGAGCCGGTTGGCGGCAAAGCCGATCGAGCAGGTGATATAGGGGCCAACATTCTCAGAGATGCGGTGCTTCAATCGATCCGCCAGGTCTTCCGGCGCGCGCCGGTCCCCCGGATCCAGGCGGCAACAAAGCTCATCAATGGATTTGACGGTCTCGATCGGGATCTCGCAGGCAATTTCATTCAGCAACGTGTTGTGCGCCCGGCGAAACAGGTCCGGGCGCTGCGTCACCAGCACGATCTCCGGACAGATCCGGCGGGCCTCCGGCACGGGCATGACATTCTGGCACCCCATCGCCTTGGCTTCCTTGGAACAGGCAATGACGACGGTGCTGTCGGCCGCATCGCTCTCGAACGGGATCACGCCGACCGGCCGGCCGCGCAGGGCGGGCATGGCCTGCTGCATGACCGAGGCAAAGAAGCCGTCAAAATCCAGATACAGGCTCTCGATTGTCTCGGGCTTTCGCATCTTCATGTCTCCCTTCTGGAAAACACGACAAAAAGAACGAAACAGGAACATGCGTCAAGCGCTTGCTATTCCCCACAAGACGAATTTCACTGTTTTCATGTGTAACCGATATGCCCAATGGGGCTCCGTTGCGGAGATGCGTGCCTTCATGCGCCTGCTTGACCGGGAGCTGGTGACCACACCGGCGACCGACAATCTCATTCCCCAGGAGAACATCTATCCCGACCAGGATGCGCCGATCATAAGAAACCACACATCCGGCGGATGTGAGCTCGCCCTGCTGCGCTGGGGCCTTCCGCCAATCCCGAACCAGCGCCAGCCGATTACCAATATCCGCAATCTGGACAGCCGCTGGTGGCGGGACGTGAACCGGGACTGGCTAATGGACCCGGCATATCGCTGTCTCGTGCCTTTCACGGCCTTTGCCGAACCTGTCCGGGACTCGACCTGGTTCAGCGTCCCCGAGCGTCCGGTCGCCTTCTTTGCCGGCATCTGGCGTCCCTGGCAGGGCGACCGCCTGGCCGAACAGCCTGGCAAGTCACGGCGCGCAAGAGAAAATCGGGACTGGGAGCTGTATGCCTTCCTCACGACCGAGGCGAATGATGTGGTGCGCCCCGTGCATGAAAAGGCCATGCCGGTTATATTGCATGACCCAAGTGACTGCCTGGAATGGCTCGGCGGTGGAGAGGACAGTTTGCGCCTGCAGCGGCCCTTGCCGAACGCGGCCCTGAAGATCCGCGCCGCCCTCTGATCACCGGCATGTCTGCCTGGAAACCGTGCCGGCCTTCAAATCCAGACCGATCGCGAGAGGGCTGCATCGGTCATACAGGCCCCTGGTCAGGGTTTCAGGGCTTTCAGCACGTCGAAGGGGCTGCTCCTCTGCGGCATGGCGGCCGGTTTGCCAGCTTTGCGGGCCGGCGCTGAGGGGGGCTTCCGGGACACGGGGCGTGCGACGGCGTCGGCAGGGGATTTCATGCTGAGGCTGATCCGCTTCTGCTCGAGATCCACGTCCAGGACCCGCACCTGTACGACGTCGCCCGCCTTGACCACATCGCGCGGGGAGTCGACGAATCGATCCGACAGCTGGGAAATGTGGACCAGACCATCCTGATGGACCCCGATATCCACAAAGGCGCCGAAGGCGGTCACATTCGTCACGACGCCTTCCAGTTTCATGCCAGGATCGAGGTCGGTGATCGCATGCACGCCGTCCTTGAAGCTGGCTGTCTGGAAATCCGGCCGTGGATCGCGGCCGGGTTTTTCCAGTTCGGCGATGACGTCCCGCACGGTCGGGATCCCGAAGACCTGATCGGCAAAATCCTCTGGCTTGAGCCGCGACAGGACAGGCTTGTTGCCAATCAGGGATTTGACCGTTTGCCCGGTCGCCTTCGCAATCTTTTCCACAAGGGGGTAGGATTCCGGGTGGACGGCGGAGCCGTCGAGCGGATCCCTGCCATCCACAATCCGCAGGAAGCCGGCCGATTGTTCGAAGCTCTTGGCGCCCATGCGGGCCACTTTCATGAGCTGCCTGCGGGTCTGGAAGGGCCCGTTCTGGTCACGGAAGGCGACGATATTGCTGGCCAGGGTCGCGTTGAGGCCGGAGACATGGGTGAGCAGGGGGGCAGAGGCGGTGTTGACGTCCACCCCCACCGCATTCACGCAATCCTCGACGACCGTGTCCAGGGAGCGGGCCAGGGCGTTTTGGTCGACATCATGCTGGTACTGGCCCACCCCGATGGCCTTGGGATCGATCTTGACGAGTTCCGCGAGCGGGTCCTGCAGACGCCGGGCAATCGAGACCGCGCCGCGCAGGCTGACATCAAGGCCCGGAAATTCGTCGGCGGCCAGCTGTGAGGCAGAATAGACCGAAGCCCCGGCTTCGGACACCATGAGGCTTGCGAGCCTGAGGTCAGGGGCCGTCTTGCCCAGTTCGGCCATAAGCGCATCGGTTTCCCGGCCTGCCGTGCCGTTTCCGACCCCGACAAGATCGACCCCATGCTTGGCGGCGAGCCGTGCCATCACAGCCAGGGCGCCGGCCCGGTCATTGCGCGGTGCATGAGGATAGACCGTGGCGGTGTCGAGCAGTTTTCCGGTCGCATCAACGACGGCAATCTTGCACCCGGTGCGGATGCCCGGATCGATGCCCATGACGGTCTTCTTCCCGGCCGGCGCGGCCAGGAGCAAATCCTTCAGATTGCCGGAAAAGACCTGGATGGCCTCGGCCTCGGCGCGGGCCTTCAGCCTTGCCAGGGAGTCAGACGCGCCGGATTTGGCGAGCTTGGTCGACCAGGCTTTTTCCGCCGTGTCCTGCATCCAGCGATGCCCCGCACGGCCAGACGCAGGCAGGCTGAATTCCTGACAGATGCGGGCGATGGCCTGACGCGGCGTATCCGCCTTGCGCGCCTGGAGTCCGACGCCCACTTTCAGCACGCCCTCCTTTTCCCCGCGCAGCATGGCGAGCGCGCGGTGCGAGGGCATTTTCTCGAGGGGTTCGGCAAACTCGGCATAGTCCCGGAATTTCTCCGCCTGCTTGCCCTTGACGAGGCGCGATCTCAGCTCCCCTGCGGTCCAGATTGTCTCGCGGGCATGGCGCGCCAGGCTCGGCGTCTCGGCCATCCGTTCAATGAGGATGTCGCGGGCGCCTTCCAGCGCCGCTGCCACGGTCGCGACCCCTGTCGCGGAGTCCATGAAGGCAGCCGCGAGGGTTTCCGGATCGCCTGCGCCGGCGAGCAGCTTGTCCGCCAGGGGCTCAAGTCCCTGTTCGCGGGCGATCATCGCCCGGGTCCGGCGCCTCGGCTTGTAGGGGCGATACAGGTCTTCCAGCTCGACCTTCGTCTCGGCCGCCCACAGGGCGCGTTCCAGGGGCGGCGTCAGCTTTCCCTGTTCGGAAACAGACGCCAGAATGGTCTCGCGCCGCGCCTGCAACTCGGTCAGATAGGCAAACCGTTCGGCCAGCGTTCGCAATTGGGTATCATCCAGGCCGCCCGTACGTTCCTTGCGGTAGCGGGCGATGAAGGGAATGGTCGCGCCCTCCTCGATCAGGGCAATGGTGGCCTCGACCTGCGCCGCGCGCACGCCGAGATCGCGCGCAATGATCTGCGCCAGAGGGAAGGAAACAGGCAAGTCAGGCAGCTTCACGGCAGGCATAGACAGTCAATCCTTGCAGGAGACAGGTTCAGGAAGACATGCAGCCCGCCGGAGCGTCACTGCAAGCCCCGCATCTTGAAGATCAAGGTTAACCAAGTCTTGCGACAGCCCTGCCGACTCCCAGAAACTCTCCTATCTCTCTCAGCTCGTGTCGGATATCGGGGTGAAACCAGACAGAGGAACAAGAGCCTGACGATGCCACGACTTCCGCCCGAACGGCAGCAAAAATGTGAGACATATTGGCGATATTCTCCTGAAAGCCGGTGCGTGACACAAAGAGAATGGGTTGGCTAAAAATTCCCTGTAAACCAAAACAGGTCTGACCTGAGGCCAAATTCTCAAGCCCGGTTTCGGTTGACATAGGGTCGCCTATTTTTGTTGAGTAATTTTCGACTCTTGGTGGGGGAGATTGTGAGATGATCCGGCTATTGCTTGCGCTCTTCTTTGTGGTCGCCATTCCCACTGTCGCGCGCTTTCTGTTTCTCGGTATCGATACGAGCATAGACGGGTTCATGGACATCAGCCCCATTTTGCGCGGTATAGCCTTTCTTCTGTTGATTATCAGTGGCACAGCGCTTGGCGTATTCGGATCGCTCACCATACCCCGGCTGCTTGGAAAGCCGGATATCTCCTGGTCTGAAGCCCTGCGCGACCGACATGCTGTCATTGGCTCGTGTATATTGGCGCCACTGATTGTGAGCGGGTTCTATCCGGATATCGCAAAAATCGAGTCGGAAACGATTGTTTTCCTCCTGTGTTTCCAGAACGGGTATTTCTGGGAGAATGTGACATCTCTCATATACAGGCGGGCATGACGTGCCGCGCTGGATACCCGTCCTCGCCTTGATCGCCTGCGCGGCGGCCTTTTTTGTATACCGCTATTCGACTGCGCCCGATCGGTTCTCGGATGAGTATGCCGCGCAGGCTCAATCCTTGATCCAAACACCGGCGGTTGATGCGCACTATACCGCTCTTGTCGAAGAAGCTGTTGCAGCGCTTGCGTCTATCGACGGCGACTTTGCCCGGTTTCGGGTGAATGAAATGCCGCAGCCCGGCGAAATCGGCCTTCTGGTCATTGATACAACGCGAAGCGACGCGCCGCTTGCCCAGGCAGCGAAGGGGAATTTCCTATCGGTGTCAGGCCGTTTCGTCCTTGTCGACAGGCGTTTCATCGATCTTCTGCTCCTGAATTCGACAGTCGCAGGAAATGCCCGGATGTCATCGGACATCGAGATGTATGGCAACGCGCAAGATGAGGGCCTCCTGCGTGTCTTTATGGAGCAGATGCGCATTCGGCAGCTTGCAAACACCCAAGGCTGGATCAATGGGGCGCTATCGGGTGAGGGCGAAGAACTCGTCCGTGTCCATCGTGAATTGACCGACCCTGATTTTCGCGAAGAGATCTTCGTGAAGATGGCGACGATCTTCACAAATCCGGAAGCTGCGGTCCTGATGAGAGAGTATAACTCCCATCTTGTCGGTCCGATAAAATTTCTTGAAGCCGGGACAAGCAAAGGCCCGCGAGACTACCCCATGCAGGCTGGCGTGTCCTTGCCGCTGGCAGGATATTTGTACGGACCCCTGTCTCACGAACTGTATCATATCAACCGGGGTGGGGTCAGCGCATTCATCGATGGGGCATTTGATGACGACCGGCTGGGATCTGCTCTTCAGGAAGAGCGGGATGCCGATGAATTTGCAGCTCACAAGATCGATGCCGCGATCAGAACCGGGCGGGACCTCGAGCTTGAAGGGGCGCGCGAGGAATTTGTTCTTTACCAGGAGTTTGCGCGCCGGTTCTTTTCAGATTTCACCCTGGCGAAGCGCCTCGACAATTTGCGCGGCGTCTTTCCGTACGCTCATGCTATTCAGATAGATTATGTTCCCAACAGGGTGTGTGGCGATGGCGGCGTGGAAGGCTTCTTCGATTTCGAAGACATCCTGGACATTGCGCCGGCGCGGCCTCCGCTCCTGTCTCGCAAAGAGGTCGAGAATTTATCGCAACGCATTGCAGCGGAATTCGAGATCACACACCCGCATGCGCTCAGTCGGCGGGCGATTTTCCAGGACCTGAAAGTCGGTCCGGCAGCGGTCGGGCTCACGGCTCCCTCCGCATTGGACACTGCCTTGTTCTGGCTGATCGGCAATGCGCGCGCGCCAATTGATCGGGCAGATCTCGAAGCCGTCTACATATCATGGCGCGACGGGTTGGCAGCGGGTGATGGACTCAGCCGCAGCAAGTTCGATACATTCTTGAGAAACGCCAGGCTGGATGCCCAAGCTGTCGCGGTCTGTCCCTTCGACGCATGCGCCCTGTATTCGTTTGACGGCGCATGGCTGGAAGTCGGCTATCAGGACAACCGGATTGTCCATTTTGTATTTCTGTCTCCGCATTTCCGAAGCGGTGAGACCCTCTCGGTGGTGCTCAATGGAGAGACTGTCGCCCTCAGTCGGGAACGCCAGGCGACCCAGTTTGCCATGCTTCAATTCTTTATAGGTGAGCTTGCTGCCCAGACCGGTTTGCCAGTGGATGAGCAGGCCGGGCGCTTCATCAGGGATCTGGCGCAATGTGGTGGCGGCAGCCTGAAACTTTCCGGGGATCGTCATCATATTCAGGCGACGACCCTGGATGAGTATTTCACATTCCGCCTGACTTACCGGGCCGGGAAATAAATATGCACCGGAAGTGAGCAAATCCGCACTGGACGTAAAACCGGACCTGGATCCCCAAGACGATCCTTTTGCGGGTCGCAATATGCACCCCGTGTGACATGCCTCACCTGGCCATGAATTTCGGGAAGGGCAGCCCGGCTTCCCGGGCTGCCCTGAATTCAGTTTTAGTTGAAGGCGAACCGGACTCCGACACGGAAAGTCCTGCCAAGATAGTCGTAAAGTCCCTGATTGGTGGACGGATTGCCATACGCGCTTCCGCCGGGTCCATAGGCAACCGTGGCCGGATCTTCGTTCAGGAGATTTGTCACCTGGAAGAAGGGGTTCAGGTCTGCGCCCGCAATCTGCATCTGATAGTTCATGGACAGGTCGACATAGAAGGCGCCATCAATCTGATTGCTGTTGATGGTGCGATTGTCCGAGGTCGATACCGGGCATGATGTGGTGCAGACAATATAGGCATTGTTGTAGACGCCCTCACTGATTGCGCGACCGGTCAACTGGATCCGCCAAGGGTCGGCATCATAGGTCATGCTCATGCGATAGAGCCAATCCGGAGGGCCATCGCCGATATTCTGCCCAACTGAATCTGTTGGGGTATCGATCCCGTTATTGACGTAATTCTCCAGATAGTGCGTTCCCATGATGCGGAAGGTCAGGTCGCCCTCCCAGGCATCTACAAGACTGTTCAAGGGAAGATTATATGTGGCTTCCAGATCAATCCCCCGCGCCTGTACCGTGGCGAAATTGAACGGACTGACACTGATGGATTCGATAACATCCGCGCCGCCGGCCGACACGCCCCGAATGATTGCCGCGCAGTATTCCTGAGCCCCATCATAACAGCGGTCGACAATGGTCTGGGCATCAACCGAGCCAATAGAGCCATTGATATCAATTGTATAATAGTCAGCCGAAATGCTCAGACCGGGGATGAACCGGGGGCGCATGACAACGCCCAGATTCCACTGATCCGCTTCTTCCGGATCGAGCGCGAGATTGCCCGTTGCCGTTTCGCGGAACTGCACGACCTGATTGCCATTGAAGGGGTCGATCAGATTGTTCGTGCGGGTGGAGCCAGCCTGGAAGAGCTCGGCGAGATTGGGCGCACGAATGTCCCGGGACCGGGTGACCCGGAAGAGCAGGTCTGGAACAGGCTCATAGGTGAGGCCGGCCTTCCAAGTTGTCACGAGACCGGACGTACTATAGTCGGTTCCCCGAACAGCGCCGTTGAAATTGAGGCCTTCAGCGAGCGGAACCAACGCTTCGATATAGGCTTCCGTCACATCATAGCTGCCGAAATTGGGTTTGTAGTTTCCGACAAACCAGCCGGATTGGTACTCATCGGGGACATAGCCGGAGACTTCTTCCCGGCGATGCTCGATGCCCGTCGCGACCGAGACGGTTCCGGCCCAGATATCCATGAGATCGCCGGAAATGTTTGCTGCGAACACGTCCTGCGTGAAATGGTCCTCACGATAGGGATTGCCGACTATGTAATCGACAGCGGCCTGCGTGTTCACGCCAATGCCCATTCGGTTGAAGGGGATACAGCCATTGCCCGGATCGGTCAGGGTCGACCGACAGACAATGTCTCCCGTGCCCGGATCGACGACCGCATCCTGCGCCATGGACAGTCGGGAATTATTGGTAATGTCCCGGGCGGTCACGGTCGTATCTGTTTCGCCGCGCTGGAAATATGCGTCCCAGTTCCAGTTCCGTTCAAGGAAATCGAAGTCGCCATCGGCGCCCACGACATAGCGGGTCACCTCGCGTTCATTGTCGGTCTTGCGCAGCGGCAGATCAGCATTCGTCGTGCCCAGCCGGAACGAGGTCACACCCAGGGCGTCGAGTTCCGTGCGCACGGAGTCTGGCAGGAAGGCATTGTCCGACTGGATCACCACATTGCCCTGATTGGCCTGGACGCCGGTCCAGCCAAGCGAAGCGTGCGTGTTGTGGGAGGCCTGGGCATAGATCTCGACCGAGTCGGTCAGCTCCCAGCTTACCCGGCCAAACAGGCCCTTGCGGCGTTCATCGGCGTGAAGGGATTGCTTGTTGTTTGTCTGCGTGTACTGCCAGTCCCCGCCGATCATCCAGGAGCCGTCGGTTTCACCATAGGCGAGTTGGTTCACGCTGCCGCCCACACCGAAATAGGTGCCCCGCAGGTCAGTATCGACGATCAGGCCGCCCGGCGTGGCCAGGGCCAGTCCGGCGCCGCTGACGAGCAGGCGTTCGGGGAGCCCGTTGCCGGAGACATAATCGGGGTTGTTGACAATGTAATTGCCCTGATTGTTCCAGTCACGCGGGATGCCGTAAATGCCTTCACGGTCGGTATATTCCGCATTGAAGATGGCATGACCGCGGCCCTTGCCGAAGGATTTGCCTGCTGTCAGGTTCACGCGATAGCTTGTGTCATCTCCATAAGTGGTCTCGCCGCCCTCAATTGAGCCTTTGAACCCCTCATATTCCTTGTCCAGAATGAAGTTGATGACGCCGGATACGGCGTCAGAGCCATAGGCGGCTGAGGCGCCACCCGTGACGATCTCGACATTCTTGATCAATCCCTGAGGGAAGGTATTCACGTCCACTGCACCCGTGATGATGGAGCCAACGGAGCGTTGTCCATCCAGCAGGACCAGGGTTCGGTTCTCTCCAAGCCCTCTCAGATTGATGCTGTTGACCCCGGCCGTCCCGGAACTGATTGAGAGGTTTGAGGTTGCGGGCGTTGCACTTCCGACCACGGAAGGAATCTCGTTGACGAAGTCAGCCACGTTGGCAGGAGCGCGTGCATCAATTTCATCCTGGCCGAGTACGGTCAGAGGGGTCGGGGATTCATATCCGCTGCGGGCGATGCGTGACCCCGTCACGGTGACCGCCTCGAAGGTCCTTTCGCTGTCGCCGGCAGGCTCAGGCGCCGAGAGGCGGGCGGGGTCCTGCGCGACAGCTGCGGTTTGGGCAGTCGCAATGCCCCCAAGCCCGAGGGACAAGATGATGGCGGATGCCGATACGCTAGCCGTCAGGCATAGGCGACGCGCATTGTGACATATGTGCTGCGCTGTCAGGCACGGTCGTGGAAAAGATGACATGTGACCCCCTTGGTTACATCTGGGTGAGGCGATTGCCTCAAATTTGGGCATGGATCTGCCCGATCTGGACTCGGGACAGACCTGTCCCTTGGATGAAGTGACGCAGGCGGCATCCTTTGAGATACTTCGAATATCAAATAATGAAGACGCTCATCATTCGAAAATGAAGTCAAAGGTCGCAACCTAGCGACGAATATTGTAGTAATCCTCCCCGAGGACCCCGTAGTATTTTCTCAAGACCAGCTGTATATTGTTTTTTGCTTGTGCTAGTCGGTTCTACGCTAACCAGAAGCCCCTCTCCGTCAATGGATGCAACATTTCCGAGGCTTTGTTCACCCATAGCCTAAAGTCATGGGTTGTTCTTGAGGGAGGGAATTCTGGGACGGATCTGATCATGTTTCTCCGGGAGGTACAGTGTGGCGAATGCCCGACAAATAATGAGCTTGCGGCATGTGGAAGTGTTCAATGCTGTTTATCAAACAGGCTCGGTCAGCGGAGCTGCCAGGGCGCTGAATGTTTCACAGCCATCCGTAAGCAAAGTACTCCGTCATGCGGAGAGTCGGATAGGATTTGTTCTGTTCCGCATAGTAAAAGGGCGCCTGGTGCCAACTGACGAGGCCCATATCCTGTTCCAGGAGGCTCGGGAGCTCTATGCGCGGGTGGAATCCTTGCAGGAGACCGCGAAGAATCTGCGACTCGGAGCCGGCGGCAGCTTGCGTCTTGCGGTCCTGCCATCGCTCGGGCTCGAAATCGCGCCGGATGCAGTCGCACGGTTTCATGCAGACAATCCCACCGTCGCATTCGAGATTCAGACGCTTCACAATGGCGATGTGCTGCGGTCCCTCTATGAACGAAACAGCGACTTGGCGCTCGCGCATGATGCCCCCCATCATCCCCGGCTTGTTTCCTCGAAGGTCGGGTCCGGTGAACTGGTTTTGCTGTTTCGAAAGACGGACCTTCCAGATCCGCCTGACCTCGTTCCACTCGACATGTTGAAACGGCATAATCTCATCCGCCTGTCGGGGACCGGCGCAATTGGTACATTGTTCACGAATAATATTGCTGGCGGGCAGGGGGCCCCGGCCAGTATTGCGGTCCAGACCTATTATATCGCAGCCTCATTGGCCCGGAGGGGGGCTGGTATAGCTGTGGTGGATGAGTTCACTGCGCGGGCAAGCCTGTCGCCAGACATGGATTTCCGCCGGCTGGAGCATCGCCCGGCCTTTGATATCCATTGCGTCCATCTGGAAGATCGGCCGCTTTCCGGTTCTGCCAAGAAATTCATGTCCGTGCTTCAGGCGACCATCAAGACCGCCAGGCAGGCCAACGGCGCCGAGGCATAGATGAAGGTTATATCAGACCTCTACCTTTGACCTTTTCCCGAGACGGCAGACCCGCGATCATGGCGGAAACAGACCACAATCACTTCATCCGAGCGAGTGTTCCATGATCCCCTCTCCCTACCTCCTGTATCTCGGCAATTCGACAGAAGCGCTATCTGTCAAAACCTCGCGCGGCGTGGCGGCCTGGCGACCCGAACTCTGTATTGGCGAGTTTCGCGGCGAGGCGTGTACGCTGACCGTCGGCCTGGATCATCTGTCATTTGCGCAAGCCTATGCGCAGGGCGCAAAAACACTGATCATCGGGGTCGCCAATGCGGGCGGCGTGCTGGGCGAGGCGACCGTATCCCATGTCGTCGAGGCGTTGAAGGCGGGCCTGAATGTGGCGTCCGGGCTGCATGAACGACTGATGTCCCATGCAAGTGTGCGAGAGGCCGTTGCGGAGACGGGCCGGCAAGTGTTCGATGTGCGCGAGCCCCCGGCAAACCTGCCCGTCGGCAATGGTCGCCCGCGCGCCGGGCGTCGTTTGCTCACGGTGGGGACAGACTGTTCGGTGGGCAAGATGTATACGACTCTCGCTTTGGAGCGCGCGCTGGTGAAGCGGGGCGTGTCTGCCAGCTTTCGCGCCACCGGCCAGACCGGCATATTCATTGCCCAATCGGGCGTGCCGGTTGATGCCGTCATAGCCGATTTTATCTCGGGGGCCGCTGAGTGGATTTCCCCCGCACGCGAAGATGGGGGCTGGGACCTGATCGAGGGGCAGGGCTCCTTGTTCCACCCTTCCTATGCGGGTGTGTCCATGGGGCTGCTGCATGGTTCGCAGCCGGATGCGCTCGTCCTGTGCCATGAAGTCGGTCGATCCCATATGCGCGGACTTCCCGGCAGGTCACTTCCGGATCTCAGGACATGTCTTGAGACGAACCTCCAGGCTGCCCGCCTGACCAATCTTGACGTGAAACCCATCGGCGTCGCGCTGAACACGTCCAATGTGGACCGGGACGAGGCGCGCCGTGTGTGCGAGCAAGTTGAGGCCGAACTGGGACTGCCCTGCCAGGACCCGGTCGCCATGGGTGTGGACAAGATTACAGACAGGCTGCTGGAATGCTTCGAGACATGCGAATACGTCTAGAAAGATTTCCCCTGGCGGCGCCGTTCCGGATATCCAGAGGGATCCGGACCGTTGCCGAAATCGTGGAAGTCGAGCTCCAGGTCGATGGTGTCACGGGACGCGGAGAATCTGTTCCCTATACCCGGTATGGGGAAACGCTCGACAGCGTCGTCGACCAGATTGAAGAGATCCGGTCTGCCGTTCAGACGGGACTGGACCGGGCCGGGTTGCAGGCATTGCTGCCCCCGGGCGCGGCCCGCAATGCCGTGGACTGCGCGCTTTGGGACCTAAATGTCAAACAAGGCCTGGACGTCGACCTGTTGTCTGCCCCGCAGCCCGTTGCAACGGCGCTGACGATCGGGGTCGACACGCCGGCTGCGATGGAACGCGAAGCGGCCAAGCTGGCAAATGTGCCGGTGATCAAGGTGAAGGTCGCAGCCCAGCAGGTGGAAGAGAGCCTTTGCGCTGTGCGCCGCGCTGCGCCGCTGCCCCGCATGATCGTCGACCCGAATGAAAGCTGGGATATTGGCATGCTGCAGGACTTGCAGCCCCTGCTGGAAGACCTGGACGTCGCCTTTGTCGAGCAACCCCTGCCGAGTACTGAGGATGGAGCCCTGGCTGGCCTGGTCCGGCGTGTTCCGGTTTGCGCAGACGAATCCTGCCACACAGCCGACGATCTGGACCGGCTTGAGGGCCTCTATGACATAGTGAACATCAAACTGGACAAGACAGGTGGCCTGACCGAAGCGTTCAGCCTGCTTGAGGCGGCCCGAAACACGGGGTTTGGTGTCATGGTCGGCTGCATGATCAGCAGTTCGCTTTCCATCGCGCCGGCACTCCAGATTGCCGCGCAGGCCGACTTTGTCGATCTGGATGGTCCTGCCTGGCTGAAGCATGATCGACGGGGAGGCATTTCCATAAGAAATGGCCAATTGATCCCACCGCGCGCCGGGTTCTGGGGCTCGGGCGCTATAGTGCAACCTGTCTAGCTGATTGTCTCGATGACAAAGGCCACACATATGAAAGGAAAGAAAATGCAGAGACTTTCACGCTTGAGAACGTGCCGCTCCTGGGGGGCGACCTATGCGATCCCGGTGGCTTTGTGTGTCGGGTGCGCTGCACCGGTCGAACAATCTGTCGAGGTGCCTGTCCAGAAAGCGGATATCCTGCTCCTGAACGGCACCGTATATGATGGCAGCCTGAGCGATCCGGTGGTCACCGATGTCGCGATCCGCCAGGACCGGATCGTTTTTGTCGGAGATGCCGAAGCGGCGGGATACACGGCCCCCATATCTCTGGATGTCACGGGGCAGGTTGTCGCCCCGGGTTTTATCGATCCGCATACGCATTATGACAGGGACATTGTGCCATGGTCGCAGGATCCGGAGAAAAGCCTGATCCTTCCCGCGCTCATGCAGGGCGTCACGACCGTATTTGTCGGCGTCGATGGGTCCGGACATCCAGCGATCGACCAGACGCTTTCAAATGCGGACAAGAAAGGCATCGGTCCCAATGTCGCCGCCTATGTCGGCTTCGGGGCCGTCCGAAGCATGGTGCTGGGATATTCGGACAAGGCGCCGGATACTGACGAGCTCGAGTCGATGAAACACATGGTCGGCCAGGGCATGTGTGAAGGAGCGTTCGGGTTCTCGACGGGCCTGTTCTATTCGCCGCAAAGCTATTCCGCCCAGGACGAAGTCATCGCGCTGGCCAAGGAGGCCGCGGTTCGGGGCGGCCTTTATGACTCCCATCTGCGCGACGAGTCTTCCTATACGGTGGGTCTGCAGGGCGCTGTCCAGGAACTCATCGACATCGGCCATGCGACGGGCATGCCCGTCCATATTGCTCATATCAAGGCCCTGGGAGTCGATGTGCATGGCGAGAGCCAGGAGGTCATCGGGCTTGTTGAATCTGCCCGGGCGTCAGGACTTGCGGTGACAGCCGATCAATATCCGTGGATCGCGTCCGGCACCAGTTTTTCTGCCGCCTTGTTGCCGCGCTGGGCGCAAGTGGGCGGGGAAGACGCGATGCTGGAAAGACTTCAGGATGCTGAGCAGGGGCCGAAGATCCGCGAGGCCATGGCCGAGAATCTCAGGCGCCGGGGCGGGGCGGACTCTCTTCTCCTGTCCAATCGCGTCCAGCAGGATCTGATTGGCAAAACCCTTCAGGATCTGAGCGATGAATGGGCGCTTGATCCTATTGATGCAGCCGTGAAGGTTCTGGAAATGGGCGGGGCAGGCGTTGCCTCGTTCAATCAGAGCGAAGAGGATGTCAAACGCTTCATGCAAGAAGACTGGGTGATGACCTCGTCAGACGCGTCTCCTGGCCATCCTCGCAAATATGCAAGCTATGCCACCAAATACGCCAAATATGTCAAACAGGAAGGCACGATCACGACCGCCCACTTCGTGCATTCCAGCACAGGACTGGCCGCAGACGCGCTGGGACTGGTGGATCGCGGATATCTGAAGGCAGGATATTTTGCAGACATTGTCGTGTTCAGTCCCGAAGACTATGCGCCGCGTGCCACCTTCCTGGAGCCGGAAATCCTGTCAGTCGGGGTCGTGGATGTGCTCGTGAATGGTGACTTCGCCGTGCGCGACGGCGAACCGACGGGCGCGGCGCCCGGTCGCGGTCTGAAGCATGTCCCGCTGCGAGGAACTTGCGACTAGACATCCAGGGATCATGGCCCCCAGCCGGAGACAGGGCTGGGGGCTGTTTCTGGTCCTGTTCCGGTCGGATTTCATCCAGCGCGTTCACAAGCGATATTCATTCTCATTGGGAGCTCGGTCATGAGCAAAGCCTTGTCATTCTGGGTCGGTATCGTGCTGTGGAAGCGAATTCTGCTGGCCCTGCTACTCGGGGCCGCCCTTGGCGGTGTTGTCGGCGAGTCCATCGAGGGGATTGCCTGGGTCGGAGACTTGTTCATTCGGCTGATCAAGATGCTGATCGTCCCGCTCGTCTTTGTGACCCTGGTGTCCGGCGTGGTCTCGATGCATGACCCCCGCCGACTCGGCTCAATCGGCGGGCGCGCCATCCTTCTCTACCTGGTCACCACACTTGCGGCGATCATGATCGGTCTGGTCCTGGCCGTTATCGTGGAGCCTGGCACGGGGATTGATCTGAGGGGGGCAACGCCGATTGAGTTGCAGGCGCCGATTGCCCTGAAGGACCGATTGCTGGCCATTGTGCCGGTCAATCCGTTCGCGGCCTTTGCGCAAGCCGACTTGCTGGCGATCATCTTCTTTGCCTTGCTGACCGGGACCGGCCTGCTCCTGATCGGGGACCGGGGAACGCCGCTTGCCGATGCCTTTCAGTCCGGTTCGGACCTGATGCTCAAGATTACCGGGCTCGTGATGGAGTTTGCGCCGTTTGGCGTGTTTGCGCTGATTGCGGTCGTCATGGGCACGAATGGCCCGAAGACATTCGTCTATCTGTTCTTCCTTGCGCTGGTCGTTGTGCTCGGTTGCTTCCTGCAAATCGTCCTGACCCAGGCCGTCCTGGTCAAATTGCTCGCGCGTCTTCCCGTCTTGCCCTTCCTGCGCGGGGTCAGGGAAGCTCAGCTCGTCGCCTTCTCGACCTCATCAAGTTCGGCAACCTTGCCGGCATCCCTGTCCGTGGCCGAGCACAATCTCGGCATTCAGCCCGCGGTCGCATCCTCTGTGCTGCCGCTCGGGGCCACCATCAATATGGATGGCACTGCGCTTTATGTGTGTGTGGTCACGATCTTTGCAGCGCAGGCCTTCGGCATTCCGCTCGAATTGAGTGACTATCTCCTGATTGGACTGACCACGACCCTGGTCTCGGTCGGGACCGCTTCGGTCCCGTCTGCCTCCCTGTTCCTCCTGGCCGCCGTACTGGACACAATCGGCATGAGCCCCGAGCAGACAGCGCTGGTGGTCGGCTTCATCCTTCCGTTCGACCGTATCCTGGACATGACCCGGACCGTTGTGAACATCACGGGCGATCTGAGTGTGGCGACCGTCGTCGCCAAATGGGAGAAGGACATAGACGAGGATCTGTACAAGGCTGCGCCGACGGAATAAGGCGTGCGGCGCGCCAAGTGACCGTTTCCGCACCCAAGGAAGACCGGAGCGCCTGGCTCCGCTCCCCGAAGACCAAAGCGAGCATCCTTAACTCGTCACATTCAAGAATTTCACGACTTCTGCAACGGGCGCAGATGCTTTCATCAAATCCAGGCACTCACAATCTGAACAAGCCGAGCCCGTCATAAATCTCGGATCTTGTCTGTTCTGTCAGGCTACGAGCCTTTTGCGTTCCGTCTCGAACGATGTCGCGAATATAGTCCGGATCCTGTTCAAGCTGGGAGCGCCGGTCTCGTACAGGTTCCAGAAAGGTCTGCAAGATCCCATCAAGGCGCTTTTTCAGCGTCACGTCTCCAAGGCCGCCGCGGCGGTAGTGAGCCTTCAGCGCTTCCACTTCCTCGGCATCAGTGTGGAAGGCATCAAGATAGGTGAACACCACATTTCCTTCGACTTGCCCGGGATCCTGCACCCTGAGGTGATTTGGATCTGTGTACATCGCCGTCACAGCCGCTGAAATTTCAGCCGGGCTTGCCGACAGCCTGATGGCGTTGCCGGCGGACTTGCTCATCTTGGAAGCCCCATCCACGCCCGGCAACCGTCCTGCCTTCGGCACAATGGCCTCGACCTCTTCGAGCAGGGGGTGACCGGCAACCGAATTTACTCTCCGAATGATTTCGTTGGTCTGCTCGATCATCGGGACCTGATCTTCGCCCACCGGCACGAGGGTCGCCCTGAACGCCGTGATGTCAGCCGCCTGAGCTGCGGGGTAGCAGAGAAATCCTGCCGGGATGCTCTTCTCAAAGCCCCGCGCGCGAACTTCTTCCTTGACGGTGGGGTTTCGTTGCAATCGCCCGACCGAAACGAAATTGAGATAGAGCAGTGAGAGCTCGGCAAGTGCGGGCAAATGCGACTGAACGCAGATTGTCGTCTTCTGAGGATCAATACCGACGGCGAGATAGTCCATCACCACGTCCAGAACGCTCTCCCTGACTTTGCCGATACTCCCGATATTGTCGGTCAGGGCCTGAGTGTCTGCGAGCAGCACGAATTGCCTGTGGGTGTCCTGGTATTTCAAGCGGTTTCTGAGGGATCCGGCATAATGCCCCAGATGAAGCGGGCCGGTCGTGCGATCGCCGGTGAGGATGATGGGGTGTGACACTGTATTCTCCTGGATGTGTGGGGCCACCGCAGGAGAGGAAACAAAAAAGGCCGCTCATGCGGCGACCCAATGTGGAATATGAAAGCTGGGCCACCCGATTATCGGATGTGCCACCACGCGAAGTTCGTGTTGCTTCGTTTACTCATGAATGCTGCCTATCGCGCGAGAATAAATGCGTCAACGCTCGCGTCGTGTCTCGTTCACGAACAGCCCAAGATCATCCCTTGCAACAAGCTAAAACAGTCTGCTGCGGGCGCAAAAGCGGTCATAAGCAAGTCGACCATTCCCGCCAAAGGCCTGGATTCTGATCCAATTAGAATAAGACGCTCGACCTTCGCAAACCCTCAGCTTCAGATTCTCACTCTCTTTCCGCAATCTTGCCGTTAATAGGTATTTTCCCGCGCTTTGACCCTTTCGCTGCTCGCCTGTATTTCGAATTGCACACGAAGCAAGGAGCTGGTCCATGGACATCGTCGCACCGACCCGCGACTACCGCCGCTTTTTTTGCAGCGCCGACATAGGGAGATCATATGTTTGACTATACCGCCCTAGATGGCAAAGACGCGACGCCGAGCGACGTGAATCAATTCGTGCGACTAGTGACGCACGGCGGCGCCGTTAAAGAGCATTTCGTCCGCCAAGGCGTCCGACACGATGGCGCGAAACTGGTGTTTGCACGGAGCGAAGAAATCACGGTCGGGGTCGCCGCGCTCAAAGTCCCGGTCATGACTTACCGTAACGGTATTGCGCACGCCTCCAAGTCCGGCCACCCGCTTCCAGCAGATCAATATCCATTCGAACTCGGTTATGTTGCCGTTTCTGAGGCTCATGGCCAACGCGGCATTGCAAGCACTTTAATCTCACAGGTCATTGAACTCGCCAAAGGAAGCGGCCTTTTTGCGACCACGTCCAACCCGGCGATGATGGGCACGCTTTTGCCGCGCGCAGGATTTAAACGGGTTGGAACATCCTGGCTAAATGACGACGATGAACAATTGCATCTATACATTTTAGATCAATAACTACGCCTGGTTTTCTGGCAGTGGCTAAAACCCAACAAAACGCCATTGAACCGATGGAGCTTGAACTTGCGATGCCTGGAGATCTTTAAGCCGAGGTGGTCACGTTGAAAGAACGAAGGAGCAACATTATCTCTCGTCTTGATCCAATTTGATATCTGGCAAGAGGTGCCCACCGCATTTTTCATGACGAGCGAGACACAATATCCCCTTTCCCCTGACCCGAAGCGGCAGGCGGCGCATATTGTCAGCGCGTTTCGCTACCAGCTGATGGAAACCGCCATAGCCTGGATGACCCTGCCGGAAGAGGCGAACCTCCTCATCGAAATTTTCGAAGACTTCGATATCGAAACGCCAGACGGCGCGACCGAACTGACCCAAGTCAAACACAGCGTTAGCGATCGCGCCCTAACCCTTGCCAGCAACGCCGCACGTGACGCCCTGACCAATTATTGGAACACCAGCCGCGCCGGCGAAGTCTCTGGCGTATCGCTCATCGTCCATACCAATATGCCCATCGGCTCTGAACGCGGCGCCAGCCTGCCGGATGACGCGACCGGTATCTCCTATTGGCAGGCCGTTAAAGACGGCGCAGATAGCGGCCCGCTCAAAGATCTCCTCATCGCAAGCCTGCCAGAGGGCGACTTGAAATCCTGGCTCGCAAGCGATCCGCCCGATGCGGCGCTTCGCGCCCGATTGATTGACCGCGTCTCCTGGAAAACAAGCCAGCCCAGCGGCGCGCCGCAGAACGCGCTTCTGGTGGAACTGATCGCTGGGCGCCTTGCCGCGCTTGAATTGCCAGTCGTCCTGGCGCCGCGCGTCGCCGGAGCCATTATCGAGCGCATCGGCATGGTCGCCAGCGAAACCGATCCGAGCCTTCGGCGCCTAACCCTCGCCGACCTCCACGCCTTCTTACATGAACTGAGCCGCCCCGGTCAGCCAGGCCATGAGCCCGCCTGGGCCCGGGCAAGCTGGACGGTCCCAGTGGACGAGACCGAGCTTCCCGCCCTGTGCGCTGGCCGCGACTCGCTGGTCAGCGCCTTGTCAGGGACACTAAACGAGACAGGCGCGCTCTGGCTGCATGGCGCCAGCGGGACCGGCAAATCCACGCTTGCTCAGCAGGCCGCGCGCGCCGGTGCTGACAACTGGCTCGTCATCGAATTCAGAGACCAGGTCAAACCAAGCGACATCCTTCTTCGGCTCGACCGCGCCTATACGGACGTTGTACTAACTGATCGGGTTGGCGGCGTCATTCTCGATGATCTGGATGCTGACTTTGTCGCCCAGCACGCCGCCCGTTTTGGACGTTTTATCAAATGGATGGCGGCGCGCGGCGCCCGCGTGATCGTTACTTCAGCAAGACCCCTCAGCCCGGCGGCGCTCCAGTCCGCCAGTCTCCCACCCGACGCGCTCAAAGACGCGCCTTATCTGACCCAGGACGACGTCACGCAACTCGTCTCGCAAACCAGCGCGCCGCCCGACATGACCGAGGCTTGGGGCCTCTTCATTCATCTCTCAACCTCAAGCGGCCATCCGCAATTGGTTGCCGCCAAAGCGGTCTCGCTCGACCATCGCGCCTGGCCCAAAGAGGCCTTAACAGAAGACATGTCCGGGACCCCGAGCGATGCCGTCGAGCTCACCCGCACTGAGGCGCGCCGGCGACTTTTAAATGACGCAACCGGTGAGGGCCGCGCGCTCTTAAAACGCCTTGGCTGCATCATGTTTAAATTTGACCGCGCCTCCGCCATTGCCGTGGCTGCCCTTGACCCGCCCATTGAAGACGCATCGGCCAGCCTTGACCTGCTCACTGGTCCCTGGATCGAAAAGTCGCCGACCGACCCTGGATATTTACGCCTATCGCCGCTGCTCACCGGTTTGCAGCAGGATCTCGGTGAAGACACCATTCAGCAAATACAAACCGGGTATCTGGTCGCTAGGATCAAACGCGGCGCGATCCCCTATGAAGCGCTGGATTCTGTCTTCTGGACCGCTTTTCTCGCCAAGCAGGGCTGGTTCTTCACCAAGTTCTTCGAAAGCTCACTCTCTTTTGATGAGGAGAAGAGCAAAGCCATTGCGGTGAGGCTCGGCGGCCTTGTCTATCTCACCACCAATCGCCCTCTGTTCCCGGACGATCCCGGCACGTCGCATATCTTAAGGCTGTTGCAGATCGACACGGCGGCGCTCAATGGCGAGAAAACCCTGTTCCAGCCAATCGCCATCGCCGCCATGCGCGAAGCCATGGAGATCGAGCATGACGAGCTGAAAGACGCGTTCAGCCTGATGGCGCTGATGAAGATCCTTCTCGCCCAAGGCGCGAAGCTGGATTGGGGCTTGCGCCTGTCTTACATCGCCTATTTTGAAGCCCTCGCCTATAAAAACCCGGACTTGGTCAATCGACACCGCGGCGCAGTCTTCGACGCAATGCAGGCGGAATTTGGCGAAGCCGCCGACACACCGGGCTTTATGCTGAATGTCGGCGTCTCAGCGATTGAAAACCCGGCCGAGTTAAGAACCCTTTTCATCGCGCTCGATGCGCTCGATTCAGCGCTCCGTACGCAGAGATTGGCGCAGCTTAAAGCCTTCTTCAAAACTTACGGTCTGCATATCCAGTCAGCCTGGGCGCGTGCCTGGTCGGCGGGCAAGCTCGACGCCGAAGCGGCGATCTCAGACTATGAAGAGATGGCGACCCTGGCGGCGCGCTGGTCTGATGAAGATCTCATCGCCGAATGCGTCATCGCCCAATCCGTCCTCTGGGATGAAATGCAAGACAACCGTCCAAGGGCCATGCAAGTGGTCGACGCCGCACTTGAGGCCCTGCCAGATCATCCAGAACTGTTACGGCAAAAGGCTAAAGTCCATGGGCATGACCGTCAATATGACAAAGCCCGCGCTATTCTCGAGCAGATCCGGCCCCGCACCGATGACGGCTCCGACATTGAGCGCATGTACGCGCTCAAAGAACAGGCCGTCGCGACCGCCAATCTTGGCGATACCGACGCTGCACGCGTGCTATTTCTGGAGGCGGCCGCCGCCGCAGAAGCGGTAGAAGAAGATGTTGGCTCCATGCGCGCCCATGCCATTGCCCTGCGGGCTGAAGCGGCCATGTGTTCCTGGCGAGACGGCGCGTTTGAACCGGCGCTGCGCGAGATCGCGCCGCTGATCAATACTCTGGAGCAGGTGAATCCAGAGGATCATCAAGCAGCGAAGAACCTGCATCTCAAATTGCGCTGGCTGGTCGGTTGGCTGCATGAGACCACCGGTGGTCCCACAGGTCTCCGCCGAGAACTTCGCTACGGCGCCCTTGCCGCCCTCGACACCGATTATCCAGAACAGGAGGGCGACCGCGCCGCGCGTCACGAAGACATCAAACTCTTACTCCTCATGGTGGGTTTGAGAAAGCGCGTGCCGGACCTCTTCGCAGACCTCGATTGGTCCGAGACAACCATCGGCTTTCACATCTTCCTCGCCGCAGCAGAGTTTGATCTTGCCGTAGAGGACAGGGATCCGAACCTGCTCGCTGACGCCGTGTTGCAGCTCACTGGCGCTTTCAATGACGCGCTTAAAAAGAAAAATGACGTCCCCTCCACGCCCACCGAGAAAGTCAAATCCATTGACGCCAGCGACATGGAAGAGAAGACCATCAAAGCGGTGTTCGAGCATGCCATCGCGCTCGCCGCCTTCTTTGGCGCTCAGGGTCAAACTGACAAGAAAGCCTGTTGCGAGACCTTTCTGACGCGCATCAAAGATCGCTTGGGCGATACGACGCCAATGCTTGATAAGTTCAGTGACATCCTCGCTGGAAAGGCGGACGCTTACCCAGGCAATCAAGCGGAACTGATCTTCAAATCTGCCTTCGCACCTGGCTCGGAGGTGCTTCACCCCGCCGACATCATCAATCGTCAACTCGCCATCCTGCAATGCGCCATTGCCTGCGGCTGTGGGGCCCGTCTGGTATTCCGCATCCATCACCTCTTCGCCGATGAGTGGGACTATATTCTGAGCCATCAACGCTTTTTGCTGACCCAGCCCGCCCTGCACGCGCCCGCCCTTGAAGCCGCCATCGCCTATGCAAGAGAGGTTCAACCGGGATCGCTGCCCAATCTCCTGCAAACCGGCGCGCGCGCCCTCAACGACCAAGTCCCTGATGCATGGCTCGCCGTTGCAGAGCAGCTCGGCGGAAAAGCTGGCGCTGAAGCCCATTGACGCGGCGCTGTATGAGATAATGAGACGCCGACCCCTTCCCCTTCGAGACTGCCATGATCGATATTGACGATATTCGCAGCGCCCACATCAAGATGCATCGCCTCACTGGCATGGATGACGCCTACACTTTCTATCATGATGAAACCAACAATATAAAAAAGCTCCGCATCAAGACGGGAGGCTTTAACGTCGCTGAGCCCGGTGTTTTCGTCCTGGGCGGTGTTGTGCATCCTGGCACGCCCAGGGACTTGGATATCGAAACGCTGCGCGCAGATATGCGCATTCAAAAGAGCGCGAAAGAGATAAAGCTGGAACACGTCGCCAAGGGGCGGTTTCTAGACGTGCTGCGCTCAACCAAACTGACCGTATTTTTGCGCTGGCTTTCTGAGAACGATTTGAGGCTGCACTATCACGCCCTCGATCCTGTCTATTGGGGGATTGTCGATATCTTGGATTCCATTCTCTACCGGCTGGGAGACCCACATCTCGCCCAGGCGCATATCTTCCTCAAAGCCGATCTTTCCGCCCTCTTGCGCGCGAACCTTTCTGACACTGCCGCGCTCTTCTACAAATACAACTATCCCGCGCTAAGCGCCGCGCACCGCGCGCCCTTTATCGATGACCTCCTCGCTTTGGTGGAGCGCGATCAAGACAGTCTACCAGACTATAACTCCATGATGCTAAAAGGCGCCCTGCAACGCGCGCGGCGCCTGCCCAGCTTCGATTTTATCGAAGGCTACACCGCTCATGAACTGCTGGGCACCTTCGCACTGTTTTATCTGACGCGGATCGCGGTGTTCAAACACGCATTCCATATTCTCGATATGGAAGACACGGTCCGCGACGAGATGATCGCGCTCGCGCCAAGCTCAAACGGCGTCCCCGTTGAAAATTACAAATTCTGCGATTCAAAATCCGAGACAGGGATTCAGGTCTCGGATGTCATCGTCGGCGTCTTAGGAAAAATGTACACTTACCTCGTTGAAACGCCGCGAGATCAGGTCCTGACCGATCAAGCCGCATTGTCAGGCCCAAGCAAAACCAATGCAGATCTGTTGCGTGACTTGATTGATGAAGCCAACGTCGCAAACACCGCTTTCTTGAACCATGTGATGAGCAACTCAGACGTGGACAAGATGAACCTGTTTCTTGGTATCTCGCGATCGTAGGAACGCACGCAAGGAAAACCCATCCTATGTCTGCTGCTAGGAACTTTCGGCCTCGCGGCTTATGTCTTCAATCGGGATATAGCGGACGTTGGTCTTCCTGCGCGAATGCTGATGAAGAGGCTAGCGCTTCAAAGTCTTAAGTGCCTCGATTTGCGCTTTCGCGATTTTCAACTGATCTGACGATAGTGAGCGTACCAGATCAATAATCTCATTCTCGTCTCTTATCCGTGTGCGGGATTTTCGGTTGGCGGCGGCTGTCTCCAAAAATGAACTGATTGGGACATCCAAGGCTTGCGCGAGTAACATTAAGGTATCCAGGGAGGGGACTGCTTGAGCACGTTCCAAATTACTCAGACTAGCGGACGTCCGGCCTATTCGTTCAGCCAGAACTTCTTGGGTGAGCCCTCGAGAGCGTCTTGCGGCTCTGATCGCTGCGGCGATTTGTTCTTTCTGGGCATGGTTCATACCCCAAGTTCACATTGGCAAAATTAATTGCCATAAAGTCCACTTTATCTTTTGACCAAAACTCGCGCTCCACTTAAAGTGGACGACGAGAAGCTGTGAAAACTTAAAGTCTGGCTATTGTTCAGGAGGGACCATCGGATGTCTGCGAACCGTCTTCGTGCTTTAGTTGTACTTCAAGTTAGAACAACAGCGTGGTCGATTTATTCCTGAAGTGACGCCCATGACCCACCGCGCCCTGACCCCAAACCTCCTCCATCTGCAGGCCGGCCGTCCAGCCGCGCCCGCCCAGGCCCCGATCCGCCCCCGCGCGCCGGAGACCCCGAACCGCGCCCTCACAGACCTCTACCGCACCTATCGCGCCGAATTGGTCCGCTTCGCCCGGATCCGCATCCGCCATGCGGCCGACGCCGAAGACCTGGTCCAGGACGCCTTCCTGTCGGCGGCCCGCGCCTATCCGGACCGGCCAGCCACCGAGCTCAAACCGCTCCTCTTCACCATGGTCCGCAATCTCTCGATCAATTATCTCAAATCCGGCGACACGCAGCGCCGGCGCAGATCCGACGAGATCGGCGAAGCCGAAGATCGTCTGGCCTGCCCGAAGACCCCAAATCCGGAGACGCAGATGTCGGATGCCCAGAGCCTGGACCGGGTCGAGGCCGCGCTCAAAGCCATGCCGGCGCGGCGCCGCGACGCGCTCCGGCTGCACCGGTTCGAGGGCCTGTCCTACAAGCAGATTGCCGCACGTCTTCAGGTCTCCCCAGGCACGGTGAAAACTGATATCGCCATGGCGGTGGCGGAGATTGCCGAAACACTTGCCCGCATGGCGCGGGCAGGGGGCTGATCCCGCCGGGGACAGATATGGTGCAGGACCGTTTTTCCGATTTCGACCGGCGCGAGGCCGCCGCCCGCTGGCATGCCGAATTGCAGGATCCGGACGTGGATGAGCGGATCTGGCAGGCCTTCCGGGCCTGGGAGGCAGATCCTGCCAATGCCGCCGCCTATCAGGAAATCGAGGCGGCGCTGGACCTGCTCGACCAGTCCTCGCTGGCAGACAGCCCGTCCAGTCCGTCCCGGCGCCCCCGGATGCCGCGGCTCCTGCTGGCGGGCGCAGCCCTGGCAGTCGTGCTGGTGGCGGCGCTGCTCGCCGTGACCGCAGCCAGCCCGGTGCGCGAGTTCCGGCCGGTCATCCATGTCACGGAGATTGGCGAACGCGCCGCATTCACCCTGGCCGATGGCAGCCGGATTCACCTGAACACGGACACAGAGATCGAAATCCTCTTTTCCCCGCAGGCGCGGCGCCTGCACCTGGTGTCCGGCCAGGCCCTGTTCGAGGTCGCGCCGGGGCCGCGCCCCTTCATGGTCGAGGCGGGGGACACCGAGACAATTGCGCATGGCACCATCTTCGACATTTATCGCCGGGACGAGGGGGTCCGGATTGCCCTGCGCGAGGGCGCCGTCTCGGTGAGCCAGAACCAGACGGCCCCGATCCGGCTCCATCCCGGCCAGCAGGCCCTGGCCCGGCCCGGCCAGCCGCCCCAGGTGACCGGGATCGATCCGGCCCGGATCGGCCAGTGGCAGTCGGGCACGCTCGCATTCGACAATGTCACCCTGGCCGAAGCGGTCGCCGAGATGAACCGGTATGCGACGACCCGGATCGTGATCGCCGACCCGGCGCTGGCCGCCGAGCGGATCAGCGGGGTGTTTCCGGCCGGCGAGCAGGATGCCTTCGCCGAGGCGCTGGGCCTCTATCTGCCCCTGACAGCGGAGAGCCAGGCGGACCGGATCGTGCTGATACGGGCCGACGCCCGGACCGACTGACCTGTCGGGTCAAGACATGGGAATTGCGCCCGATGTCTCAGTATAGGCGAAACCTTGCCAAATGGCGCATTCTGCGCTATAGTATGACCGGAAAGGAGTCCGATCATGAGCCTGCATTTGGTGACCAAGCATGAAGCCCCGGAAGGCCGGACGGACATTACCGATGCCGAAGGCGCCGCCATGGCGCGCGCCGTCGTCACTCTGTTCCGGCTCTGGGGGCTGACCGAAGCGGAAGCCTGCATCTTGCTGGGCGGCCTGTCGCGGCGCACGTATGCGCGCTGGAAGGAGGGCGAGATCGGCCGGCTGTCGATTGACCAGAAGACAAGGCTGTCGGTCCTGATGGGCATTCACAAGGCGCTCAAACTCCTCTTCACCGAGCCGGCCCGGGTGCAGGATTGGGTCAAGAAGCCCAACCAGGATTTTGGCGGCCAGCGCGCGCTGGATGTCATGCTGGGCGGCTATCTCACGGACCTGTTCCGGGTCCGGGCCTATCTGGACGCGGCGCGCGGATGAGGGGCGATCCCCCGCAAAGCCAGGTCGACTGGCCCGAAGCGCGCCGGATCATTTCCTCGCGCTATCCGCCGGTCGATTTGTTCGAGGATATTGCCGACCCGCGCGACTGGGAGCTGATTGCCTCGGCCGAAGCCAAGACCAATCCAAGGCTGGCCGACCATGTCGGCCAGCTCGACCTCGTCCCGCCGGAGCGGCGGGTCTCCGGGCCGGGCGCCAGTCCGGTCATGGCGCCTTTCGTCCATGTGAGCCCGGACCGGCCGGGCCGGTTCCATGACGGGACCTTCGGCGCCTATTATGCCGCGCGCCAATTCGAGACGGCCGTGGCTGAAACCGCCTGGCACAAGGGGCGCTTCTACCGGGCCACCGCAGAAGCCCCTGGCTGGTTCTCGCAGATGCGGGAATTGGTGGGGGCGGTCACCGCCCGGCTGCATGACCTGCGCGGCCAGGCCGCCTTCGCGCCCTGTCTCGCGCCGGAAGTGTATTCCCAGTCCCAGCGCCTGGCCCGAAATCTTCGCGCGAACGGCTCGGACGGCCTGGTCTATCCAAGCGTCAGGGATGCGGGGGGCGAATGCGTCGCCGCCTTCTGGCCGGATGTCGTCGCGCTACCGGTCCAGGGCCGCCACCTGGCCTATCATTTTGACGGACAGCGGATTGATCTGGTCCGGGATGAAAGCGGCGGGGATATCTGGCGGCTGGACTGATTGACACGTTGAGGGGACGTCGCCGCTCGCCCGGATGGCGCGCCAAGTCGCCCCGATCGGGTTTGTTGTCGTGATATTGAAGAAAGCGCAGCTATCTTTGGCGCTCGGTACCGGCATAATGTGCGCGGCGACCGCAGCGCTGTGGGACGAGATCGGGGGCTTGTTCGTGTCGTCCGAGGTGCCAGGGGGCAAGCCGGATCCGGCAACACAGCCGAGAGATGAGGCAGGGTTCCGGATCCGGCGCCTTCGCGCTCAAGATACAGTGCGGATCGGCGTCAGGATGTTGGAAGCGCACGCCTCCTGATTGGGGATGAAAGGCATCCTGCCCGCGCGGGTTTTTCCTTATATTCAAAACAGGCTAGGTTGATGGCAGCGCTCTGAACAGGGCCGGTGGCGTGCCTGCAATAGGGGGAATAGACTATGAGATTCGGGTTGTCAGTCCCATTTCGGACACTCCTCAATCTTGAATCCGAGATCGTTGGCGTTCACAGGGAGGATGCCGAAATCGCTCTGAGGCAGGCCTTTGAGCCAGTCGGCGATCTGGACGCCGTCACGTCACTGCACATCTTTGCAGGAAACGCATCGGGCAAATTGAAGACCCTGTCCGATGATGCCTTGCCCTGGTTCTCAAGGCCGATTGCCAGCATAGACCTCTCAGACAGCTGGCTCGAAGAACAGGGCGCGCGCAAATCAGGGGATGAACCAGATAGATCTGGCTCGGCCGGGCCAGGCATTGCGGTAAGCCAGGCGCGGGTCGAGATCTATGACAATACGCTCGCCATACTGAGCCTGACCGGCAGTATCGATCTCGATACACTCCCGCCAAGCTGGACCGCTGATATATTCGAGCGATATTTGTCCGAGTTTTCAGAAAGCCTCATTGCCCCGCTCAACAACCTTCTGATCATGCCAGCAATCACCCGCCTGGAAGCCCGCAAGGTCGATTGGCCCCACAAGACCTATCTCATGCGGCCGCGTCAGAAGTACCAGATATTCTTTGATCTGAATGGTCACGATTTTCCCAAGTGGGACGAGTCTCGTTCTGCATTCTTCTGGGCTCATCGAATCTACCAGTTGGACGAGGACCAGCGATCGGAGTCAGATCTGACCACCTTGTTGCGGCTGAACGAAATCCGAACCTACGGGCTTCATGGAAAAGATGGTTCGATGGTCTATACCGGCTCCAGTATCGTTCACGACGAGGCTGATCTTGAGGCGTTCCTGAAGGCGTCCTCTTTGGCCCAGTATTTCTATTGCATACTTGATGTTCTGAATGACAATCAAAATGAGGTCTATCGGGCCCTGTCGGCGGCATCAACGCGCCGCGAAGTCGAACGTCTCATTCCCCGGTTTCACCGGATGGAGAATTTTGTCGACTATGTTTTCAATGAAGCGCGGGATGCTGAAATCTCTCTACAGGGGCCGCGGCGCCGATACTTCGAGACACTCTTCAAGACGTTTGGGATGGATCACCTGGCCGATACGCTGAGGTCGAGGGACCAGTTGGTTCGATCCAGGCTGGATCGCAAGTCCTTCCAGGTCGCAAAGACAGACCGACGGCTCCTGCAATTTGCCCTGTTTGTCCTCGGTGCCACGCAAGTTTTCAATTTCGTGCTCGATATATTCGGCTATGTGAAGCGTCCGGAGCCGGGACAGGTGCCGGGCCTGGTCGACTTGTTTGGCTGGCTGGACATCAATCTGACCTTCAATGCCATCATCCTTCTCGTGATCCTGGGAGCGCTTTATGCCTCATTCCGACGAAATTAGCCTTCTGGCCGAACGGATCTCGGATATCCGCTCCGGCCGTGTGCTGGCTGAGCTTTCCGAGGCCCGGGCTCATATTGCCGATCAGTACCAGGCCTTCGAAGATATCATGGCGGCAGACGCGCCGCCGCATATTTACGGGGTCAACACATTGCCCGGGCATCGGGAGGGCGAGCCCATGCCAGCCGAATTCGCTTCGTCCTATCAGAGAGATCTGATACATAATCATTGTCTTCCGCAAACGGAGTTTGTGGATAGTGAGACTGCCCGCTTCATTCATCTGGCCAAATGCTTGACCGTATCGGCCGGCGGCGCGCTGATCTCTCCGGACCTCTATGACATACTTGTCGATCTTTCAGCAGATCCCGATTTCGCGCCCCAGATCCCAGTCGGGGCTTCCTATTCATCGGGAGACGTCATTCCGGCCGCCTATTGGGCGCGGTCCGTGCTTGCTGCCAGTCCGGATTATGAATTGAAGCCGGGCGAGGGGATGGCCCTGATCAATGGTGCCTTCGTCCATATCGGAACGGCGCTGGCCGGGTTTGCACGTCTTGAAAAGGCCTGGACGACCTATCTGGAAACCACGCGGCAATTTCTGATGCGCGTGCCGGCCAATGATGCCTTCATGACACCTGCCGCTCAGCCCCGGGTCGAGGCCGCACTGCGCTTTGTTACCGAGACGAGCCGGTATCCTGCTCCGGGCGATCTTCAGCCCCCCGTTTCCGTGCGGGCCATTCCCCAGACCCTGTCGGCATTTCATACATCCATTGCCGGATTTGCTCGCGAACTGCTCGCCAGTCTGAGCCAGCCAAGCTCCAATCCGCGTATCGGCAAAACCGGGCAGGGAGAGGCGTGTATCCTCCCGAGTGGTTCTTTTGTGGCGCCCTCGCTCTCACTCGCGACAGGGCAGGTGATCGATAGTGTTCTCATGCTCGGCTGGACCCTGGTTCGACGAATGGAATATTTTCTCAGCGGCCAGGTTGAGGGTGTCGCGCGTGACGGCACCGGGCCGAATGATCCAATCGGCCTGATTCAATGGCCGAAACTGGCAGCGGCAAACCTCGAGCATATGCGGATGCTGAACAGTCGCCGTGTTTTCGCATCAGGCGGTGCAACTTCCTATGGCGTCGAAGATTTCTGGACATATGGCATGATCGTGGCCCAACAACTCTCAGGCTGTCTCGACACGCTGATGGACATTCTGGAATTGGAGCAAACAATTCAAAGAGAGGTGCGGGAGGAGACATCGAGCCGAACTGCCACGACAGCTGAATCACGCGCGGCAGGATTTCTCTATTCCGGATAGGCGTCGATTGAGGTCAGGCATCGGGTGGGAGTGATGAGACGACCGGTCTAACTCTATGCACTTTCTGATACCTGGATCACGTCTACCAGACTGACAAATCCTGGCGGGCGTTTTGCCTCGTTTTGTAAACCTTCTGCCTGACCCGTTCGGTCTTGAGGGAGGCGCAGATGCGCGAACGGTGACCGCCCGGCTGCATGATCTGCGCGACCAGGCCGCCTTCGCGCCCTGACTCGCGCCAGAGGAATTTAGGCAGTCCCAGCGTCTGGCCCGGGATCTTCGCGCGAACGGCGCAGACGGGTTCGTCTATCCAAGCGTCCCGGCGGCGGGGGGCGAATGCATCGCTGCCTTCTCGCCCGACGTGGTTGCCATTCCGGTCCAGGGCCGCCATGTGGTGCATCATTTTGACGGACAGCGGATTGATCTGGTCCGGGATGAAAGCGGCGGGGATATCTGGCGGCTGGACTGACGATAGGCGTGCAAAGTGCGAGAATTCAGGGCGCTTGCGATTGACCGCCGGTTCATCCGGGCTCCTGCGGTCCGGCTCGCCGACAGGTGCGCATCCGCCTCAATCAAACTATGCCGACATCCGGGCAGGCAGATGATCCCGGCCGAGGGGGATAAGGTCCATAGACGGGGGGTCAGGTGGCGCTCCTCCCGTGCCCAAATCTGCGGCCTTCGCGCCGGAGACGCCCAGATTCTGGTCCGACAGGCACTAATCAAGCGACGAGGGCCTGATGATCATGACTTGGCCGCTCCTTGGGCATAGAGATGATTTCAGCTTTCCCTTGCAGGCCAATGGGGGCAGCGCCGGGCACCTCATTGCTACCGGGCGCCGGAAAGTTACATGCACTGGGCCTGTGCGCCGTGCCGCTTCAAAGACCGTCATTCTACTGAATAAGTTCGGTCAGGCGCAGAAAGGCCAGACCCCGCCGTCCGCGGCAGGCCATCCGGCCGGAGGAAGAAGGTATCTTGTCCGGCGCTGCGGTCAGACATCGCGCCGGACACGATGGGGGCGAAAGGGAGCATATCATGAAGGCGGCGAGCTCCCGGACATCGAACAGGGTCCCGGCATCAGATCGCGCCGGTCCCCGCCCGCCCACCGAGATCGACACTATGGTCGGCGCAAATGTCCGAAATATTCGCTTGCAGCGCGCCCTGACCCTGCTGGAACTCGGTGGAACATTGCAGGTCAGCCAGCAGCAAATGCACAAATATGAGATGGGCATCAACCGCCTGAGCGCCGGAATGATCTATCAGATCTCCTATGTTCTCGAAGTTCCCATTGAGAGCCTGTTTGATCCTATTGAGGACCCAAATCATGCGTGTCCGGATCCGGAAGCTGCCGAAGTGCTTGCCCTGAAAAAGGAATGCCGGTTCTGGCTGAAGCGACTCCAGTCAGAGCGTGTCCTGCGGCGCGCGGCTGCCATATTGAGAGTCCTGGCATTGGATTAGAGGTACAGCCGGGTAACTGATATGTCAGGTGAGGGAGGCGGTCTGTGTACAATCAATATCCATGCCGTTTCCGAGACCAGCTGATGTCGCACGATTGAAGATGCCGCTCACGACATGAGCAGGAAGGCCTCGTTCCGCTCATCTGTGGAGTGATATGATCCCTTGTCTGGTCTGCAGAGAACGGTCCTGTTCATCCGGACTCTGGAGTGCCGGTAAAGAAAAAGCTGGAGCTAAACTGTATCAGCTCTGAAGGATTGAAGGCGATCTGAGGGAGACGGAAAAGAGCGCAAATACTTTGTGCACGTTCCCCTCCTGCGGCCTGAAAAATGCACGCTTTGAATGCAGGAAAAAGCGATTTTCCATCATAACGCGATCGTAACTCGACACTTCGATTAAGGCTTCATTAACCATACCATTCACGCAACTTGCGTGGGGGATGAGGCATGGCGAAGGCGGCCCGGCGGGCAGGAGAGAGCAAGCAGAAGTTTCCCAGACTGGCCGCACTCCGGGCCCGGCAGGGTGGTGGAATCATTGTCTGGGATGCATTCCCAAATGATCAGAATATCGGTCATTATCCTCTGTCTCCCTCCGGAGCGTGTGCAGGAGGCTGGCCGAAGCGCGCCTTTGACCTGGTGCTGGCCATAGGATTTCTGATCCTGTTATTCCCGCTCCTCTTGCTTATCGCCAGTGCAGTGCGTCTGACATCACCCGGGCCGGCGCTCTTCGCCCAGGAGCGCGGCGGCTACAGGGGGAAGACATTTCGTATACTGAAATTCAGAACGATGCGGTCGCATCTCGCTGAGGCGCATGTGAAGCAGGCCTCTCACAGGGATCCGCGCGTTACCCGTGTGGGTGCCTTTTTGAGAAAGACAAGTCTGGATGAACTGCCGCAGCTCATGAATGTTGTGCGCGGAGAGATGTCCCTGGTTGGTCCAAGACCTCACGCAGTCCGGCATGATTATGTCTTTGCGGCTCATGATTCACGGTACTGGCAGAGGTTTAGCGCGCGTCCGGGCATAACCGGCCTGGCGCAGACACGCGGTGCCAGAGGCGAAATTCTGAATGTCGCCGATTTGAACCGGCGCGTCGATCTTGACCTTGACTATGTTGAAACCTGCTCGCTCTGGGGGGATATCGAGCTGCTTGTGTCCACACTGAGACTGCTGTTTGGAGACAAGAATGCCTATTGACCATCAGGCACAGGACCAGACGCCTACCGTCTCCGTTTCGGGCACAGGCCCTGTTTTGGTGACCGGCGCTGCGGGATTCATCGGCATGCATGTCTGCACAGCCTTGCTGGAAAGGGGATTTGATGTTGTCGGCCTGGACAATCTGAATACCTACTACGATCCGAGCCTGAAGAGCGCACGATTGAAAAGACTGGCCTGGTACAGGAAGTTTTCCTTCTACAAGCTGGACATTTCCGACCAGCTGGAGGTTCTGAAATGCTTCGAGTATGAGCGCCCGTCACTTTGTGTTCATCTCGCCGCACAAGCCGGTGTCAGGCATTCCATAAAGGATCCGTTCTCCTACAGGGATTCCAATCTGAGCGGTCACCTTGCCATTCTGGAGGCCTGCCGCCAGGTCGAAACGGTCGAGCATCTTGTTTATGCGTCCTCAAGCTCCGTCTATGGTGAGCGACCTATGGAGTCCAAGGGATTTTCCGAGGCAGATCCTGTCAGCGAGCCCGCTTCCTTCTATGCGGCGACCAAGCGCGCCTGCGAGCTGATGAGTACAAGTTATTCAAATCTTTATGGCATGCGCCAGACCGGGCTGAGATTCTTCTCGGTGTATGGCCCCTGGGGGCGCCCAGATATGGCTTATTATATATTTGCGGATCGCGCGCGGCTCGGCCTGCCCATAGATGTGTACAATGGAGGGGAAATGCAGCGTGACTTCACCTATATAGACGATGTTGTTGAAGGCATTCTGGGGGTTTGTGCGCATCCGGCGGATCCAGGCGAGAACAGGATACTGAATATCGGAGGCGATGAGCCTGTGCCCTTGATGGAAATGATCGCCTGCATGGAAGAAAATCTGGGGGTTATCCTCGAGAAAAACTTTCTCCCCAAACAGGCAGGAGATGTTCTGACCACGCATGCTGACATATCAAGGATACGGAACATGTGTGGGTATGTGCCCAGGACGCGGCTGGAAGAGGGCATCTCCAGATTTGCCGAATGGTACCGGTCTTACTATGCGTTTCAATCAGCGGCGCAGATCAGCCTCGTTTCCGAAAACGGCTCATGATGTGAGCAAGGCTTGCAAGGGATGCCGGGTTGCCGAAGACGGCTGGCGCACCGATCCAGAGCCCTTTTGCCCGGCGGACTTCAAGAACTGAAGCGACTTCCAGACCTATGACGGAAAGGCACATCGCGGCCGCGATGCCATTTACGCCCCATACGGTTCCGAACATTACCGCCCCTATGAGTTGGGCGATGCACGCGGCTGAGGTAAAAATCGCCCGGGAGACTTCAAGGTTTCCATAAATCATGACTGGGCCCGTTGGTCCCATCAGGGCCTGAACCAGTCTCGCGGCGGTCATGATCAGGAGAGCAGGGACCGCCTGCCGGAAGTCGTCTCCGAACGCTGACAACAGGAAAGGTGCCAGCAGAAAGACCGGAACAGAAAAAATCAAACCGGATACAAGCCAGGCCGCACTGACATTCGCCAGTGTTCTTTTTGACGTCGCCTGATCTGTGGCATTGGCGGCCCTGGCAATGTCGGGTGCGATCGCAATTCTGATGCCATCAATTCCGAACAAGGCGAGCGAGGCCAGACGGTGACACGCATATAACAGGGCGGCAGATTCGAGATCCAGCAAAATGCCGGCGAGGATGACGGGGCCCTGCAAAAGGAGCAGATTGCTGAGCTCACCTATCCAGAACACGAATGCTTTTCCTATCCGGGTTGTGCCCGAAGCGGCGGCCCGGATGGACCAGGCGGCGGGATAGAGTCGGCTTATATCGAAAAGGAAGATGACGATAAGTCCTGCCGTCCACGCCGCCATTGCAAGGTGTGCAGAGGGAGTGAAAAACAGCATTGCCCCCAGGACGCCCAGAAGGGGCAGACTCGGCCGGAGTATATTGAAGCTGATCAGAGAACCCACAACCCTGCCAAACGCCCGCGCACCTTCTCTGTGCAGAATCAGGAAGCCGTAGAAGGGGGTCGCTACAAATACGCATCCGAATATGAACTTGTCATTCAGGGCCGATACGTGCTGTCCACCGAACGATGCTGCCAGGGCCGCTGTTGTAATCAGGCCCGACATCGCCAGTACGGCCCAGCGACCTTTTGACAGGATCGCGATGAATTGGCGAGGTCGGTTGACTACCATGGCAAGTGATCCATCGCGCATGAGGATCTGGGCAAATCCGAAGCAGGACGCTGTTCCGAACAAAATGACGAGGGTGATCGCGAAACTGACCTGACCAAACTCTTCCACCGGCATGAGATTTGCCAGTGTGACATTGAGCAGAAGCCAAAGGGCAGCCCCTGCTATCTTGAGGCCGATCGAGGCCAGGCTTGAACGTATCATCATGGGGGCTCTGGCTATCGGGTGGCTATTTCCGGAAGGGCCTGCCGCCCGGAATGTCATGCTGTGTTTAAGGGGGGCTATTTATCTGCTCGATACAATCTGACAACAAGGGGGCGATGATCTGATCCGACACCGGGCGCGACAGAGCAGATTGCCTTTAGGGAGGCGCTTACAAACACATGATCTATGGGAACCCCCAAGCCGGAATGCTTGTCGACCCAGGTAGAGTGCCAGATCGGCCCGCAGCGGACAGTCTGCAGACCAATCGTATGAAGCTCCGTCAGGGGAGGGCTCCATGAGACTGCATTGAAATCTCCTATGAGCACAGCGTCAGCTCGCTGGCGCGCACGCATGGCTGCCTCGCCAATCGCGTCATTTCGAGTTTGGAGCCGTGTTGAATCCCACGGCCGGCCAGTTTTGCTGATATAGGAAAAATCGAAAGGCCTGGGCGCGTGAAGTGCGACGAGGCGAAGGCCGTCGGCCAGGTCTACATATCGGTGCGGCGTATATTCAGACAGATCGCCGGAGGAGGACGCAAGTTCGCAGGGCGTGCGGGAGAGAACAAGGAGTCTTGGGGCCCCTCGCGCGTGTCTCCACTCGATGCAGTCAAACTTCGCCAATTCTTCAGAATAGCGCTTGCGCCAATTCACCGGCGTCTCGGCGATCGCGATAATGTCAGCCTGAAGATTTGAGTCGAGATCGAATATATTGTCCAGGGCAACATGGCTATGCCGTGCGTTCAGCCAGAGGATCGTCACGTCCGGCACCTGATCGGCGCTGGTGCTTTGTCCTTTCAGGACGCCCAGGGGCGGGACTGCAAGCAGTATAGCGGCGCCGAGCGCTGCCAGGCCTGCAAGACGTTGCTTCAGCAGAAAAAGCAGCGCGGCTATGGCCAGCAGGCCGGGGATTGCCGGCAAGGCGACAAAAGACAGGAAGCCTGCCCAGCCTGAGCCTCTGAAGACAAGATGTGCCAGGCAGATCAGCAACAGGCAAATAAAGATCCCGGAGCTGACCATCCGAACCGCTGAGCGTGTCTTCACTGGACCGGCTCCTTTCTGGCTGCGCCTTCAGGGATGTCTGTCTCTTCAGAAGACGGATTTAACGTTCTGAATCTTGTATCAAGCGTCTGGCAATGCACGAGGATGGTGTCCGCAGTCACCCCCTCTGGGCTGCCTGAATCCGACATGTCGGTTGTCACAAGAATATTCCGCCCGCTCTTGTAAGCTGGCACAAATGCCAACTCGGCCTCGCAGATTTCCTCACCTTCAGGCCCCAGCGCTGTCATTTTAAGTGTTTCGTTTCTGTACGGCAGCAAGTGCGAATAATGCTGCACATGCCGCCCCTTTGACCGGGAAGAATAGTCCTCGCCATCATAGTCGGTGACGATCGCGGTATGCTCGAGATCTTCTGCGGCGCCGATGATGGCAAACGCCCCCCCGGAAGGGCTTCCGAGCGCAACACGTCCCCCGGCATAGCCCACTGAGGTGCTGAACTCGGCGATCGAATATCGTTGTTTTACACTGCCAGACGGTCCTAGGGAGGAGGGGGCGCTGACATCTGCGTAAAAGGTACCCCAATTGGAGTCCAATTCAAAGTCAGCAACAAGCGCCGTTTCCTGTTCGCCAAATTCCCTTGCCTGTTCGAAGCCGATATTCCCGGCCCAGTCATTGGTGTACCGGATCGCGCTACGGCCAAGTGTGGCGCGGGTCCGGTTATTGCGCGTATTGTGCTTGAGAGAAGCGGTCTTGTTGCCGCCAAAGCGCCGGGTCAGAGAAATAAAAGCGCCGACATCAAGCTGATCAGCCTCGAACCTTCCGATGCTGAGCGATACCGACAGAAGCGTGGAATTATCCAGAGAGCCATAGGCTGACGCATAAGCGGTCCATTCCGGTTCACTGAGGGTGAGCGTATCGGTGTCCCGGTATTTCATGACATCAAAGCCGAGATCCAGGGAGTAGTCCTGTGAATAATCCATTGTAATGGAACCGTCCAATTGCCAGAGGCGCTCAAACCTGAAGGGGTTGGTCAATGAGCGGGAGACTGGCCGGCTGAACTCCGTCACTGCTTCATATGCGTCATAACCCGGCCCGTAATATGCCGCGGACAACCGGACAGGAGGGAAGCTGGCCACATAGGAGCTGCGATAATTGGCTTTCAGGGCGACTGCTTCAGCAACATTCTTTCCCGATTGGTACAGGACCTCGCCGGCATATTCTCCATTCCAGCCGATGAAGCGGCCATCCAGCGAGACGGACTGATTGGCATGTGTGGCAAGGAGCGAAGCGCCGATCTGAATATTGCTGGTTATTCCTGCCGAGAGCGATCCCAGTCCAATTGGCCGATTGGAGAAATAATCGATTCCTTCCACATTCCGGACCGATTGCGCCCCAAGGCCGATCTCATAGGCCAGTTCCCCGCGGGCCAGCAATTGAGGTGCGCCGAATACGGAAAGATTCAGCTTCTGCTTCCAACCTGTCGTATCCCGAATGATCAAGTCGACATCATTCGCGCCGAATTTGAGCGGTATGTCCCGGATGTCGTAATATCCCGCTTCAAGAAACAGGCGGGACTGGTGCACGCCGTTCACTTCGATGTCGACGGTAGAATCCCTTGACAGGGAGAAGGTCTGTGCGCCGGTGCCAAATGCATTCTGCATCGGCTGCAGCTCGTAGGCCGCCGACGAAATGGACACACCTGCGTAGGAGGCCGGCCTCTGCAGGGCTGTGGACCGCGAAAATATGTCGCCGAACTGAATCCGCATTGGCTTGTCGGGAAAGTCGACCACCAGCCGGGTATAGTCCCGATAGGTCGTGGTCTCTGTCCGTACTTCGGCGTGTCCGACCGTTTCAGACTGGTCGCGATTATGCCGTAGAACGAACCGGCCTTCGAGCACCATGTTTCCGAGCGATCCGAAACGCAGGGCCGGCTCTGCCACCACAAGTGCAGACTGAAAGGCTGATCGGTCCTCTGCAAAGTCAAACTCTCCTTCCTCAAATATGGCGGTTAGGTTGAGCTGACTGGAAAAACCGGAATTGAAGGTGCGATCAGGTCGGGATTTCCTGGGCTCTCCCCCAATAGAGACTTTGCGCAATACGGTCGGCGGGGGGGAGTCCAGCTGAGTGGCAATCAGAGTGAGTGTCCGCGTCCGAACCTGGTCTGTGTGTTCATTATGCCCGATCTGAAAGTCCGCCGGACTAGCCAGGCCGGACTCGCGCCTGGGGGGCGGATCAGATTCGTTCAGCCGTGCAAGCGTACTTTTTCCGGTATCTGACGGGGGCGCGTGATTCTCCTGGATCTCGGCCTGAGCTCTTTGAAACAAGGCGCCATAAGTGAAAAGCGGGGCAATCAGGCAGTAGCGCATGAAGGAGGCAGAGACGGCTGGACGAGGGGGCAAGGACGCTTCCACACGGAAATGAACTGCGCCAGGTTTCGAGTGCATACCAAAATGATCCCCCAATCACCCGCTCAAATATCCAGAGACTGCGCCGAGCCTTTCATTTCGCTCTCAGAATGTCTCAGTTCTCGCGGGCAGGGCGCCTGGTCTGCAGAAAAATGCTCAATCGATAGGCATTTGGGCCTCATATTCTGACTCTGGACCGGAGATAAGAAGGCTCACCCCTCTGTCCCGGGAAACCCATTGACGCCGGAAATGTCCTGCCATTTACCTATGGTTAATGGCAGAAGCCATTCGGGCGCTGGCATGCATGGGGCCGACTTCAGTCGGCATGGCAGATCAAAAGGGGGATAAGAGTATGAAGTCCAAGATTTTTGCGGCATTGTTCGTGACATTTGTCGGAGCAATCTGGTCGGCACCAATGGCTGCGGCCGACAATTGCTGGTATTCAGAAAGCGTTCGTAACCCGCACAATGTAATTCTTACTCCGAACACAGAGGAGTGTTTTGGAACCGAAATTCAGCTGGTTACGCAGGGAGATGAAATCGCGACTCTGACGACGGCTCTGGGAGAACCTCCCATCGTCACTCTCACCCTGAAATGCCGGGATGGGAGTGAATTGCGCGTTGAAAACTATGCCTTGGTGGCCCGAACGACCTATTTTCCCTATCCTTCCGGGTGTGAGGCCAAGAATTTCGCTCGGGTTTCCACGATCAATTTCTTGCCCACCCAGATTGTGGGAAAGCTGAAAATTCGACTGAGATCGTAGCCGCCCGTCGGCGAGACCTGTGTTCTGTGATGCGTCTTCTATCAATTGCCAGTGAGGTCAGGTGGGGCGATGGCGCCCAACCTGTCTCCGGCGCGCAGGGCTGCGCGGGCTGACCAAGAAAACGAGGTTGTGAACGCCCCAATGCATCGGCTCGCGGATTGCTTGATGTTTGGCTCGGCGATGGAAGGCTTTCGCTGTTTTAGCTGAAGGGGCGGCGGAATGTGCTATGGCCAGGGAGGGTAAATGATCTCCAGACACAAAGCCCTTCCCACCGTGCTGGTCACGGGATGTCCCAGGTCCGGTACTACGGCCATAGGCGATATACTTGCTGCCAGTCCCGGGGCTCAGTATCTTTATGAGCCCCTGAATTATGTGACAGGCGACAAGCAGGTTGCCCACTTCTTTGAGGTTCCTGAGAGCTTTGGAGAAAAGCAGGGAGATTTTGCGCGTTTTGCCGAGCGGGTGAGGACCCTCGACTTGAACATGAAGCGCGGGGTGTCCATGCGGGATCCGGCAGGTATGGCCTTTTTGAAGAGGTTTACCGGAGGGCGCAGCCGCGTCTCTCTTCTGAAATGCAAACTGACGCCAGGTCTGCGCACGCTTGTGTGGAAAGACCCGTTCGCAAGTTTTGCGACACACTTTTTCAGCAGCCAGGAGTATCCGGTTCCGACCATCGTGACCGTGCGGTCGATTTACGCCACTGCAGCCAGTTTCAAGCGTCTGGGCTGGGGGTTCGATCTGATCTCCCTGTATGATCGGCTGGCGGGCGCGGGACGACGGCCGGTCTTGCCTCGGGGTCTACTGAACATCCCCAATGGCGCCATCAATGGCGCAGCGCTCTGGATACTGCTTTACTCCGATGTTGCGACCGCGCTTGAGGAATACCCCCAGAATATCCGGATCGTGAACACGGATGAGGTGATCAGGGATCCATTGCGGTGCTATGAAAAAATGTTTGACTGGCTTGGCATGGACCTTACCCCGACTATTCACGCAAAAATCAAATCCACTTATCGGGTGAAGACGGACGCCCCCGAAATTCCGGGGCAACGCGCGCATACCCGGAACCGCGATCTGTCCAAGGCCTCTTCCTACTGGCAATCGGTTCTCACATCGGGTGAGGTTGAAACCATTGATGAATTGGTCCGAATATCCCGAAATCACGCAACCCTGCAGCGGCTTACCGCGGCGCGTTCTTCCAGTGGCGCGTTCGACACGCATGCGTCAGAAGGGGTGAGAATGGTCTGACCATGCGCATTCCGGCTACGTCCTATCTGGAGCGCCTGGTCATCTACCTGCTGCTTGCTCAGGTGATATCCAGAGTCGTGATGGAATTCGGCATGGGGATGTGGTGGTTCAAGACCGTCCAGTTAAAATTATGGATTACCTATGGCTTGCTCTTTCTGGACCATGCCTTCTGGTTCGGCAAAGGCCGGTTCCACCGACTCCGGCTGGACTGGTACGTCCTGGTCGCGATTGGCTTATTCACCCTGATCGCCCTGCATGGTGCGCTTATCGGATTGGCCTGGGGGCAAGGTGTCTGGCCTGTTTTCGAGGACACAGCCCCTGTCCTGGCCATACTGCTTACAATTGTCAGGGTGCAACAGGAAGACGGGATTGATTTTCATGCCGCCTTCAAGCGGATGTTCTGGGTGACGATCCTCGCGACCTGGGTGTGCGTCATATTCGGCTATGCAGGCGTCGCCCGGGGCCTGCCGACCAAAATTCCGCCTCAGGGCGCCGTGATTGGCATTTATCTGTCGCTTTATTTGGCGTATTTGGCACGTGCGCCGCGCAGCTGGCGCCTGGCATTTCACTCTGCCTCGATGGCGGGGGCGCTGTTGGTCTCTCTGGACGATATCAACCGAACGACCATGGCGTTCATGGCGGTCGGGGCTGGCTTGGCTCTGCTGCTCCGGCTGAGGATCGACAAGATTGGGACCATATTTCTGGTCCTGGCCCTGGGGGCGATGCCCGTCATAGGCTCCCGTCTCGTTCCAGAGGACAGCAAGACATATATCAGGTTGGTCGCCGTGTTCGATGAGACGGCGAGGTCGCGGTCCATTTCCATCCAGGCCAGGACCATGGAAGATCGGGACATCAAGCTGGCTTTGGAAAAGGAAGGCGCCTTTGCCGAATTGTTCGGGCTTGGACATGGTGCGAGCTATGAGTATCGATCCATGAACAAATACGAAGCAGCGCACGCTCACGCCCATTATGCATTTGCGTATTTCAATTTGAGATATGGGTTCATGGGCAAATTCTATGTGGTTCTGATTGGGGCATTGCTCCTGGCCAATATCGGGCTGGGCCTTATCCGGGGAAGCGCGATTGCCAGCTTTTGTGTATTTGTCAGTATACTCAGTTTTCTGTACCTTTTTACATATGTCAATTTCTTCATCTATCTGGCTGGACTGCCTGTGGCCACGATGCTGTTCCCGCTTCGCACCTGGCGGGATTCTTTCGCGGAGACCGACGCGATGTCAAAACGCACAAAAACTCGGCAGACTCGTCTAAATAACTCGGCTGCCCCCATTCTGGTGTGGCGAAAGCCGTAGCGAATTTCTATAAACCCCTGGAGGCCTCGGATTGAGTTTGGCCTGGCTCTGGAGCGATCATGCGTGGTGGGGGGATAACTCAAAACGGAGTCCTGTGCCTGGACTTCGGGACAGCCTTCGCAAAGGCGGCATACTGTCATTTCGATGACTCGGCACACGCTCACCCCATCGCGCTTGAAATTGGGTCTCAGGGGCACGCGGACAACAAGTTTCTCATACCCTCCGAGGTCTTCATCGGCAATGAAACCCTCTACATAGGCGCGCGGGCCAGACAGCACCTCCTGGAAGAGGATTTCGGGATGCGAGAATCCCTGCGCTCATTCAAGACAATTCTGAGCGCGCGCGATCTGGAAGCCATTCTGGAGTCAAAGCTGCCGCCTAAATATGACCCCGGCCGCACACTGACCTATAGGGCGGTCTTTGTGCTGAACCTCGCCTACCTCATGAGCCTGGCCAGGCAATCAATCCGGCAACTCTATCCTGATGCGTATGAACGAATTCGGGAATTCAGATATGTATTTCCTCATTGGGTTGAGTCCGAGCATGATACCCGTCTTCGGCTTATTTCTGAACTGTTTGTAGCCGCCTTCGCGATTTCGGATCAGGAAGACGAGGATATATTGAACGGCGCACTTCCCATCGAACGTGTGCCGGAGATGCTCGCGACGGGGCCTGGGTCTCCTCACCTCGAACAATCCAGAACAGTGGGAGCTGTTTTCGAGCCGGCCGCGGCCCTGTTTGCCTATTTCCCGGATGGCATACCCGAGGGCGTGGATGCCGTTGTCTCTCTGGATATCGGGGCGGGTACAACCGATTTGGCGGGCTTCAGAATAGACCATCCTTCCTCTACTTTCGAGCTCATCCCCGGGACATGTCGCAGCATTTCAGTGGCGGGGGATGCGCTGGACGCGGCGGTCATCAATATGATTGTCGAGGATTCTCGCCTTTCGCTGACGCCTGCAAGAAAGAAAGTCGCCTGGAAAAGACTGTCTGCGATTGTGCGTGAGCTGAAAAAGACATTACTTGCCGACACATTTCTCGAGCTTCGCTTCGGTCGGCAGGATGTTCGCTTCAAATCTGATGACCTGTATGATCAGGTAGACTTCAAATCCGCGGTATCAGAGATGAAGACAGCCGTCTGGTCGGTGCTAGACCGGATACGAGCCGAAACCAGGACTGCAAAACATATCAGTGTCTTTGTAGCCGGGGGGGGCGCCAATTATCCGTTCCTGAATGATCTTGTCCTGAAGACTATGCATGCCGGCAAACCCCATGCCGTCGAGCGGCTGAGACACGAATTTCCAGCCTGGGGAAATGCCGGGTCAGAGGACATGTTTCTGCAACTGTCAACGGCTGTGGGAGGCGCCGGGGTCGGACCGAAACTTGTCACCCGTTTCCATGGAAGTCCAGTATGAGCCCAGCACACATGCATCCCATCGCCAGAAACAAGGCGCGCCTGTATCCGGAACTTGCGGCTGGCGGCTTTACACGGCGCGATGGCACGATTGCCTTCTATGCGCGGGTGAACGCGCTCCTGGCGCAGACTTCCCGTGTCCTCGATTTTGGGGCAGGTCGCGGTCGGGGCCATGAAGATGAGTGCCAGTTCCGAAAATCTCTCCTGCAGCTAAATGGCAAGGCGGCCGAAATAATCGGTGTAGATGTTGATCCGGTTGTGACGACCAATCCGAATTTGGATCAGGCGATGATTATAGAGCCTTCGCAGCCCATAAACCTGCCTGACAATCATTTTGATATCATTGTTGCAGACTGGGTGCTGGAACATCTCGACGATCCGGTCTGGTTTGCGGCGGAAATGCAGCGTTTGCTGAAACCCGGGGGGTGGCTGTGTGCCCGCACACCCAACAAATGGGGACTCACAGGTGTAGGGGCAAGGTTGCTGCCAAACCGGTTCCACAGCTCAATGTTACACAAATTATCCGATACGAGGCAGGAGCAGGATGTGTTTCCGACCCGATACCGGTTGAACACGCTGTCTGCAGTGCGTAGATATTTTCCCGAGCGCCTCTGGGAGCAATGTTCCTATATCGAGAATGCGGAACCTCCATATGTGTTGAGAAGTGTTGCGGCCAGCCGGATGGTTCAGCTTTTCTGGCGCCTGTCTCCGACTGGATTCTATACCAACCTGTTTGTTTTTCTCAGGAAGCGGCCTGGATGAGGCCGCCCTGTAACTTCCCGCGCCCGGAGGGCAATCATGCTGAGTGACCTGCAAAGCCCCGACGATCTCACCTGGGGGAGCCCACGCCAGAAATACAGGGTGGCCATTATCCATGACTGGCTGGCGACCTTTACCGGGGCGGAACGGGTGCTCGAGCAAATCCTGAAACTCTATCCGGGGGCTGACGTGTTTTGTCTGGTCAATCATCTGCCGCAGGCCGACCGGTCATTTCTGGAAGGTCATGAGGTCATGACGTCCTGGCTGCAAAAAGCACCTCTTTCAAGAAAGCATTTCAGGAAATATCTGCCACTCATGCCGAATCTGATCGAGGAGTTCGACCTGAGCGCCTATGATGTGGTCATTTCATCCTCCTGGGCCTTTGCAAAAGGCGTTTTGGTGGGGGCCGCCCAACCTCATATCAGCTATATTCACACACCGATCCGGTATGCCTCGCAGCTCAAATTCCAATACCTGGAGCAATCCAATCTGCAATCAGGCCTGAGGAGCCTCTATGTCCGGTACGTGCTTCATAAACTGAGAAGCTGGGACAATGGCACGATGCACAGCGTGGATCGGCCGATTGCGAATTCGCGATATATTGCCCAGCGCATTTGCAAGACATACAGACGCGCCGCAGACGTCATTTATCCGCCTGTTGATATCGATCGGTTTCCGCCCTGCATGGAGAAGGAAGATTACTATGTCGCCGTCTCCAGGCTGGTGCCGTATAAACGCATGGATCTTCTGGTCAAAGCGTTCGCAGCCATGCCGGACCGCAAGCTCGTAATCGTGGGATCCGGACCGGATTATGACAAGCTGAAGGCGCGGGCGACGAACAATGTCACCCTGCTCGGATTCCAGCCGCACGATAAAATGCTCGAGGCCATGCAGAAGGCGAAGGCCTTCATCATGCCGGCCGAAGAGGATTTCGGAATCGTCATGGCGGAAGCCCAAGCTGCAGGGACGCCGGTCCTCACATACAGCCGGGGCGGGGCCCCAGAAATCCTTCAACTGGACAGCAACAAGACGCCCACCGGATTGCTATTTCACGAACAATCGCCCGATGCGATTGTCCAGGCTGTGGAGGTGTTCGAGACGCGGCAGGCTGATTATGCACCGCAAGCCTGTCATGCCAACGCAAAGCGCTTTCACCCGACGGCCTTCAGGCGTCAGTTCGCCGCCAGTGTGGATCAGACGCTCAGCCAGTATGGCCTGGTGTCTGGCGGATCGGCGCGGACAGTGCCATCGGGGGCGGCCGGTACGCCATGCGCATAGCCCTTGTCAACAATACGTTCGAGCCGTTTCAGGTGGGCGGGGCGGAAAAATCCATGCTGGCACGGGCAAAAGGCTTGGCAGCACGAGGCCATGTGGTCCGGATCTTCACACTGGCGGCAGATGGCCACGCCCGGATCCGCGAGCTTGATGATATTCCCATTGTGTATTTCAAGGGGCGGTGGGCAAAGTGTTCTCCTTGGCACGAGGACCGCACGCGGCTTGACAAGTTCCTGTGGCATGCCGGCCCAGAATGGGTGCCGGGGGGTGGAACAGATATATCCGTTCTCATCGAGGATTTCGCGGCAGATGTCGTGAATTTCGCAAATCTGCCCGGCATCGGGTATGAGAATATCCTGTCGGTTCGGAAAGCCGGTATTCCAACTGTCATGACAATTGCCGACTTTGCCCCCTTGTGCATCGGAACCACGATGTTCAGGTCTGGGACTGAATGCCGGACCAGATGCCTCAGCTGCAGGCTGATCTCCTCGCAGCGTCTCCGGCGGTTCAATCTCGCCGACCGGTATGTCTTCGTCAGCCGACACATGCAGGACACGTATCACCGCCTCAATCCCGGGGGCGGGAACATGAAGTCCAATTCGCATATTATTTTCAACGGACTTGACAAGACGTTTCTTGAAGCCGGCAGGCAGGTGACAGGGCGGTCTCATGAAGGTCTGCGGATTGGTTTTATGGGCCAGCTGAAACCCACAAAAGGCGTTGAACTCCTGATCCGGCAATTTCTTGCATCCGAGGTCAGCGAGTCTGCAACATTGCGGATCGCCGGCGTGGGAGAGGAGACGTATACAAATCATCTGCAAGAGCTGGCAAAAGGCAGTGATCGGATAGAGTTTCTCGGCTGGTCCGATCCCATTGCATTCTATAGATCAGTCGATCTGGTGGTTGTCCCAAGCCTTTGGGCAGAACCCCTGCCGCGCATAGGCTATGAAGCCAATTATTGTGGGCTGCCCGTGATTGTATCCAATCGCGGCGGATGTCCGGAACTGGTCGAGACGGACAAGACCGGATCGGTATTCGACCCTGATGACCCTGACAGCCTGTCGCGGGAAATGTTCAAATGGATAGAGCGTCTGCAGGGGGATGGGGGCGAGATTGGCCTGCGCGCGAAGCACAAAGCGCTGCGGGACCATCACCCGGAGGTCGTTGCCGACCGGTACGAGCAGGTTCTTACCTTCTAATCAAACACGTGAGAGATCGACATGGCTCTGTGCCCGCCGTCCCGCATCAAGAGAGCCGCCGCCCTCGCCCAGTCAGCGCAGAGACGATGGCGAAGTGGCTCAATGATCGGAAGATTCCTCGCGCGTCTTGATCGTGATACCCTGCAGCGCGAGTATGGTGTGTATATTTCTCCCAAGGCAAGGCTGGGAAAAAATCTGACAATGCCTCATCCGGTGGGCATTGTCGTCGGGGATGGTGTTCAGATCGGACAGGACGTTACCCTTTTTCAGAATGTCACGCTTGGGCGCAAACGGGTTGCGAATGAGGGCTACCCCGTGCTGCACGATCATGTGGTCGTATATGCGGGGGCAGTCATCCTCGGGGGGGTCACAATCGGCGCGCACGCTGTCATCGCTGCGAATTCAGTTGTTCTGACTGACATACCGGCACACAGCACCGCCGCCGGCATCCCTGCCCGGGTCCTGTCTGGGCCGAGCTGAAGATCAGTATGCGTCTGTGTGGGTTCGGGCCAGCAGGACCGTGCGCAGGATGCGTCCGCCCATACTGCCTACATGTTTACTGGTGCGCAGCAATCTCGGCAAGGATCCGGGTTCAGCCGTCACCGCCAGCAGGGTTGTCGGGGCCTGGGAGATAAGGAGGGCGGAGGCGTCACCGGGCTCAAACCTGCCGCCATTCAGCAAGATGACGTCATAGACTTTTGCGGCTTCTGCGAGCAGATCGTTGAAAGCCGTTCCGGAAGACGGGCTGCCATTGTCCGGTGACCGGCCAAAGGCACACCAGTGCGCGCCGCTTTCTTCGTCCAGTCGCACCGCCTCCTGCCAGTTTGTATCGCCCGAGAGCAGGTCAGTCAGTCCCGTCAATCGCTCCTCCATCAGATAGGTTTCAAGTCCGCCACCCGGAGCCCGACCATCGACCATCAGGACGCGCTTGCCCGACAAGGCCAGGGTGCGGCTGAGGGCCACCATCACCGCCAGGCTGTTTTCATCCGTATCGACACTGAACACAGACACGATGGCCGGAGCGTCGCTGCGGTGAAAGCTTCCCCAGACAGCAGAGCGCAGTCGCCTCATCGCCTCGGCCGGGGCAGAGGCCGGTTGTCCGGCAACATAGCCGCCAAGGTTTCTGAGCGCAGGGGGGAGCCGTCGAAGTTCAGGAAGGGAGGGGGACTCGACCCAGACCAGTTTTTCGGGGCCGATGGCAATATCGTACAAACCAGATTTGCTCCTCGAGGTCCGGACCAGGGACCAGCCCAGCGCCGTCAGACATGCCAAAAGAGCGGCCATCGCAGCCATGCACAGAGGATCAAGGAGTGCAAATCGTGGCCTGATAGGGACAGGGTCGGAGGGCGGTGAAACAAGATACAGGCCCGGATCCTGAGATCCTGCCGTCGCGGCGCGCGTGGAAGAGGCGGACGAGTGTGACTGGGGGGGGCGCGGGAGGCTGTCCTGCGGCGCTGTCGCTCTGGCGGATGGCTCAAATGTCTCGATCTCTGCCCTTAGCCGGGCAATTTCGGTCCGCAAGGCCTGCGTCTCAGACGCTGGGCGCGGGTTTGCGTGTTCGGGGGAAGACGCTTCCAGTCTGTTCTGCATGTTGGCCAGGTCGTTCCGCATGCCGGATATCTGTTTGGACAGAAAAATCTCAGAATGCCGAACCAGATCTCTATGCGCCGCGTTCAGTGACACTTTGTCGGCAGCCTGCGCGGCCTCGACGCGCTCGGCGGAGGCTGCCAGATCCGGAAAGCCAGCAGACCGCAAAGCGGTCGAGGAGCTGGCATCACCAGCTGTGACGTTGAGCAGGTTGAAATAGCGCTCCTCAGATCTCCGCAAATCGTCTTCCAGGTCCGAGGCAGCTTGTTTCAGTCCCGCCAGATCGGGATCCGGGGCGGGCCTGGCTGGTTTGGACAAAAGCGATCTGAGGTCTTGTTCGGCTTGCTGCAAATCAGTCTTCATGGCCTGGAGGGACAGATTGGCGGCCGGATCCCCGCCGGATTCAGCGCTGTCTGCAGGGCTGAGTGGCTGGTCGGGCCGGCTTTGAAAAAGCTGCGTCATCAACTGGGCCGTTGACGCGGCCTGATCCGGACTGGCTGCGCGGAGTTGAACCGTAAATGTGTTGTGGAGCGGGCCTGGAACCAGCCGGAGGATCACATCGGGCGCGCCGGGAACGGACAGTTTAAGTCCTCCGCGGTGATCTGAGCCCGTCCTGGCAAATCTGTTATCTTCCAGGAGTTCACGGATTGCGGATTCCATGTGGAAATCAGGCGAGTCCCCCGAGGCATATGTCAGACTGATGCCATATTGCGGCGGAGCCAGGGTGGAGGGCATGATTTTGAAATATGCACTCCCGCCAAGCGCGAGGACGAATATGAACAATCCTACGCGAGGGGATGCCATAAACAGACGGATAATAAGTGTTTTCACTCGGTCGCATCCCATTACCGGTTCGACGCGGCATCTTCACACGATCCGGCATCAGCTTCTTGAAGCAAGTGTGTCCATCTCAATTGAGCAGGAATCGTATCGCAAGAAAAAAAGGCATCCTTCTGGCGCAGACGACCAAAAATGACAAAAAATCCTGCTCAGGGTCGAATATCAGAGCTCTCACTCGCAATTTCTATCATGTTTGTGTTGATGGACGGACGTATCTTTTGAGGGTTCGGCATGAATCAAGTCGGGATCGGAATTGGCAGCAAGAGAGATGCGGTCGTCGATATCAGCTTTCGGGAGCTGTGGGACATCGTCAAGCGCCGGATGCTGGTTGCGGCTATTATTGCTGTCCTGGTATCTGTAACGGTCTTTGTTCTCGCGATGCGACAGACTCCGAGATATGATTCCGAAGCCCTTGTGATGATTGACCGCTCGGAACGGGAACTCGTCGACTCGCCCATGTCCGATATCCAGCGGTCCGACTCCACAATGGTCGACACGGAAGTCGAGGTACTGAGATCCAGGAAACTGGCACGCCGCGTGGCGGAGAATCTTGACCTGTTCGAGAGCGAGGAGTTTCGCAAGTCCAAGCCTGGTGGGGTTGCCCGTATCATCCAGGGGGCGTCCGGACTGGTATCGGATATATTCGGCCCGACCTCCGATTCAGAACTGTATCTGAACACAGAACAATTGGCCGAACAGCAACGCAATGCGTCAATCGACAAATTGCTGGGGACAACGAGTGTGCGGCGCAATGGGCTGACATTCGTGATTGCCATTCGGGCAAGAACGCGGGATCCGGTCTTGTCCGCTGCGATCGCGAACGAATATGCAGATCAATATGTGCTGAACCAGGTTCAGTCCAAATTCGATTCCTCGCAGATGCTCAATACGTGGGTGGCCGAGCGGCTCGACGAGCTCCGCCAGGAAGTCGCCACGGCAGAAGAGGCGGTGGATGGGTTCAGACAGACGGCGGGCCTGCTCAATGTCTCGGGCTCAGATATTGTGGAACGCCAGATTGTGGAGCAGTCAAATGAAGTCGCTGCGCTGCGCCGGCGACTGGAAGATAGCGAAGCAAAGCTCGAGATTGCTCGCGCGAGCCAGCAATCGGAGTCCCTGTCGCCGGTTCTTACCTCGGACAGGATCATAGATCTGAGAGAGCAGGAATCCCGGATTCTGGATGAGGTCTCCAAGGTGCGGTCCACGCTGGGGCCGATGCACCCCGATTATCTTACCGTCGAAAACAGATTGCAGGTCGTTCAAAGGGAATTGATCAATGAAATCGATCGGATTGTTGCGAGCCTGGAAAATGATGTTTCGACACATCGCAGAGGCCTTGAGGCCAGTGAGCGCAGACTGGCGGCGCTTCAGTCCCAGGCGGTCAGAAACAACAGCTCCATTCTCCGGCTGACCGAACTCCAGAGGCAGTCAGAGGCTGCCCGGTCGATGTATGAACAGTTTCTGGCGCGAAACCAGGAACTGACCGCGATTACCAATCTTGAGCAGCCGGGCGCCCAGGTTCTCTCCGAAGCGGTCATTCCCTCGGCCCCCGCGTCACCCAATCCGCGTCTTCAATTTGCGATCGCTCTCCTGTTCGGCGCCATGATGGGCGTAGCGAGTATTGTCGGGCGAGAAGTCTTTGAGTCGCGGTTTCTCGCTCCGGCTGATCTGGAGCGGACGACGGGCATATCGTGTCTGACAACCATACCGGAAACACGGTCCGGCCGGGCGCTTCACTTGGACGTGGCCGAAAAACCATTCAGTTATCTGACAGAGTGCATACGCCGTATTCTGACGGATCTGGATCTGAAGATCGGGGCGCCGATGGGCCGCTGCAATGTGGTCGCGGTGGTGGCAGCTGGCCCACAGGAAGGTAAAACCGGCGTCAGTCTCGGACTTGCGATCGTTGCGAAGAATTCCGGGAGCCGGCGGATTCTGATCGTCGATGCAGATCTCCGGAAGAATACATTGACCAAATTGCTCGGAATGCCGGCCAGCAATGGACTTCAGCAGGTTCTGGCAGGCGAAATTTCTGTCAGCGAAGCACTTCAGAGGTCCCCTGAATTCGGATTTGATGTTCTCACCTCTGATTTCAGCGAAGATTATCCGGCCATTGTGAATGAACAGGCTGTGCAGGATCTGCTTCAGCAATTGCGGGAAGATTATGATCTCATCGTCATTGATACAGCCCCCATGCTTGCCATTTCCGAAACACGGTTTTTCGTGCGCTTCGCCGATGAGATTGTAGCGCTGGTGAGATGGCGCCGGACAAAGCAAGATGATGTCAGGGAGATGCTGAAATCGCTCCAGCATCTCGGAAAAAACCCAGACAGCCTCATACTGACGAATTATTCGAGAAAAACAGGAATCTATAGCGCAAACCAGACCTATTATTCAGAGCGTATCTAGATGGCGACCGGCCATCGTGCGGCCCGCCCCAAGTCGGGGCACTCCTTCAGCTTTTGAGGTTGAACATGACCCAGATTCCGTCCTGCTATCTTGCCATGCCTGCTGCGGCGATCCGCATGGCTGGCATATCGGTGGACGGCCCTGTCATATGCAGGCCCCTCTGTAGAATGGCCTCGGTCCAGTCTGGCCAGTCCTGCCTCGGTGACGGTGAGAAGACCTCTGACAGGCCGGGGCGCCAGCCGCGGCCTGAAGAGAGGGCATCCATGCCGTGGCAGCCCACAGCCAAGCGACCGGAAGGCCTGCAGGATACGGCGCTGCGGCGGCGTTTCCACGCAAGTTGGCTGCACGTCTGGAACCGGGGCGGGGAAATCCCCGAGAGGAGAGAGGATGAAGTCCGTGTCTGGTGATATCGTTCCCATTATCTTGTGTGGTGGGTCCGGCACACGCCTGTGGCCCCTGTCTCGCAAGAGCTTCCCGAAACAATTTGCCTCCCTTACGGGAGACAAGACGCTGTTTCAGGAGTCCGCGGAGAGGCTGAGCGGCGACGGTTTCTCAGCACCGGTCATTCTGACCAATGCCGAATTCCGTTTTGTCGTTCAGGAACAATTGGAACAGGCAGGGATCATGCCGGAGGCAATTCTGATCGAGCCCGAAGCGCGCAATACGGCGCCAGCCATTCTGACGGCTGCTCTGCATGTCCTGTCAACCACGCCAGACGCTCTCCTGCTTGTCGCGCCTTCAGATCATGTGGTTCCGGACAGGGCGGCGTTCCAGGCCGCAATCCGCGCCGGAGCCTGTGCGGCCCGGGACGGACGGCTCGTAACGTTCGGCATCATGCCGACCCATGCGGAGACCGGCTATGGTTATCTTGAGCTCGAAGCCCCCCCCACACAACCGGATAGCTTTGAGCCTGTCTCACTCAAGCAATTCGTTGAGAAGCCCGACGCGGCGCGCGCCAAGCAGATGCTCGAGGCGGGGCATTATCTCTGGAATGCCGGTATTTTCCTGTTCTCGGCCAAGGCCATAGTCGCGGCCTTTGAGACCCATGCTGTCGCCATGGTCGCTCCGGTCAGGGCGTCGCTGCAGGAAGCCGAAAAGGATCTGGGCTTTCTGAGATTGTCGCCTGCGCCCTGGTGCGCGGCTGAGGCGATCTCCATCGACTATGCCATCATGGAAAAGGCCCAAAATCTCTCTGTGGTGCCCTATGGCGCCGGATGGTCGGATTTGGGAGGATGGGATGCCGTCTGGCGGGAGATGCCCCAGGATGCAAGCGGCGTTGCCACCTCTGGTGCCGCGACCGCGATCGATTGCAGAAATACATTGCTGCGGTCGGAGGATGAGGGTCTGGAAATGGTCGGAATCGGTCTGGAAAACCTGATCGCCATAGCCATGCCGGACGCCGTCCTGATTGCGGACGTGGCCCGTTCGCAAGATGTCCGATTGGCCGTGAGCCGGCTGAAGGCGAAGGGGGCGAAACAGGCGGAAGCCTTTGCAAAAGACCGCCGGCCCTGGGGCTGGTTTGAAACTCTGGCCCTGGGGAACCGATTCCAGGTCAAGCGGATCGTCGTCAAACCCGGCCACTCCCTCTCGCTCCAATCCCATCATCACCGCGCTGAACACTGGGTGGTCGTTGAAGGGACGGCCCAAGTGACGATTGGAAATGAAGTACAGCTTGTCTGTGAAAATCAGTCGGTCTACATCCCGATTGGAACGGTTCACCGGCTTGAAAATCCTGGAAAACTACCCGTTGTGCTGATCGAGGTTCAAACGGGCAGCTATCTTGGGGAAGATGATATCATCCGGTATGAAGATCGGTACGCGCGAGGCTGACCCAAGACGATAAGGGGTGATGGGGTGGCGCTCGGGTGGTGTCCGGATGGCTCTGTCAGGTCCTGACTTGAATCGGGGGATGGGAGGTCTTGCCCCCCCTCACACCGGACACGGTCATTCCCCGTCCGGCGGTACTGACCTGGGCGGGCATGACCCTGACCAGCGGGCCCCGCCGACCAAAAGAATTATACCCTCTCTTCGGTCAGGCTTGTTGTCCCGGGTAGCGGGCTGCATGGGGCAGGCCGGAGACAACCGGAGGGGATCCGTGACATTTACCAGAACATTGGGCCGGGGAGCGGCCATTGGCGTGCTTGCCAGCCTGTTGGCCGGGACGCAACCTGCCTGTGCGCAGGAGACGGATGCGGCCTTGTCCGTGCCCATACAGATCGAGGCCGGCCCGCTGAGCGCCGCTCTGAGGGAGTTTGCCGCGCAAGCGGGCACACCGGTCCTGTTCTCGGAGCAGCTGACCGCGGGATACAGAGCTGACACGCTCACGGGTACGCTCAGACCGGAGGACGCGCTGGCGCAACTCCTGTCGCATACAGAGCTTGAAGCCCTGTCCGGGCCCGGGGGCGTGTTCGTGATCCGCCGGAAGAAGGGGGAGGAAAAGCCCGCCCGGATCCCGGAGGCGGCGCCCGCGCGGGAGCCGTCCAGTCCCGATTCGAAGGCCGGAGCGGCAGCCCCTGAAACCGAAGTGGCCGACCGGCTGATCGCGGACACGATCCTTGTCACCGGCACGAGCCTGCGCGGCCTCGCCCCGGAAACCTCGCCCCTGCAGGTCTATGACCATGACGATATCCTGGGGAGCGGGGTCACTACGATCGACCAGTTCATCCGGGCCCTGCCGCAGAATTTCGGGGGCGGTTCCAGTGAGTTCACCTCGGTTGGCCTGCCCAATGATGCCAATTCCCGGGCCAACAACACCTATGGGGCGAGTGCCAATCTGCGCGGGCTCGGATCGCGTGGCACGCTAATTCTGCTGAATGGCAGCCGGCTTGCGCCGACCTCCGAGATTGGCGATTTCGTTGACCTGTCCCTGATCCCGGTCTCGGCGCTGGACCGGGTGGAAGTCCTGACCGACGGGGCCTCGTCGATTTATGGCGGGGATGCCGTGGCCGGGGTGATCAATTTCATCCTGCGCGATGATTTCGACGGCGCAGAAACCGCGCTGCGCTATGGACAGGTCACGTCCGGCGAGATGCAGGAGATCCGCGCCAGCCAGACGCTGGGGCGGAGCTGGTCGGGGGGCAATCTGCTCGCCACCTATGAATATTTCGATCGCGACAATCTCACCCTGGCCGACCGGCCGGAGATCGGCCTGTTCGACGGGGCGAGTGAGGCGTTTGATCTGCCGGATCCGGCCCTGTTCGATCTCCTGCCGGAGCAGCGCCGGGACAGTCTGGTGCTGGCTGGCCGGCAGGATGTGACCGGGCAGCTCAGCCTGGATGCCACGCTGCTCTATTCCGACCGGTCAACGCATCGCTCGCAATTCGGGCGCAATGGAACGGTGGAGCATTCCGGCAGCGGATCGGAGGGCCTGACCCTGGCTCTCGGGGCAGACCAGGACCTGCCGGGCGGCTGGCTGGCCTCGCTGGAGGCGAGTTATAGCCAAGTGCGCAATGAGGAGCGTCGCCGCGAAGTCTACCGCGTGGATGATCTGCCCTTTTCCGACAGCCGGATCGAGACCGATTCCGATGTCTGGGCGGTGGATGCCCGGATCAGCGGCGATCTGATCCAGCTGCCAGCCGGACCACTCAAGGCGGCGCTGGGCGCGCAAATCCGGCAGGAATCCTTTGCCAATGAAATCCTCGGGGACCGGATCAGTGCGGAAGGCGAGCGGGACGTGGCGGCCCTGTTCGGCGAAGTCCAGATTCCGCTCGTCGGGGAAGGTACTGCGCGGCCCGGCCTGCAGCGGCTCGAACTCAACCTGTCCGGTCGCCTGGATGAGTATTCCGATTTCGGCAGCAGCGCCAATCCCAAACTCGGCCTGCTCTGGTCGCCGGTCGGCGGGCTCACTCTGCGCGGCTCCTACAGCACCTCCTTTGCGCCGCCCGCACTTGGCCGGGCCTTTTCGGTCAGCCGGACGGGCCAGATCCTGCCCTATCAATTCATTCTCGACCTGTTCGGACTCGAGGCGCCCGATCCGGGCCTGGCCGACATGGATTACATGCAGATACTCGGCACGCAGGCGGACCTGGACCCGGAGACCTCCCGGACGTTCACCCTGGGCTTTGATGCCGCCCTCCGGCGCGGCCCTCATGCCTGGCGGGCCAGTGGGTCCTGGTATGATATCGAATTCGAGGACCGGCTGGGCACGACGCCGGTCCCGAATGGATTGCTGGATTTACATGCGCCGAATATCGCCTGGGAAGATCCGTCTGCCTTCCCGGAGGGCAGCGTGATCTTCTATCCGACCGCGCAGGAGATCGAGGCTCTGGTCGCGACCTTTCAGCGCCCGATCGGCGTGCTGATGGATGCGAGCCTGGATCGGGTGGGCATCATCAACAATGTCAATGTCGTGCGCAATCTCGCCCGGACCGAGACGCGCGGAATTGATCTCCAGCTGGACTATGAGACGCAGACAGAGTGGGGTGAGTTCTCCGCCGGCCTCAATCTCAACCATATTCTGGACTTCACCCAGCAGGCGGCCGCTTCCACACCGGCGGTTCCGGCGATCAACACCTATCTCAATCCGGTCGACCTCAAAGTGCGTGGGCAGTTCGGCTGGTCGCGGGACGGGCTCAGCGCCAATCTCTTCCTCAATCATAGTGATGCCTATCAGACCGACGGGACCGAGGCAGCGGTGCCCATAGAGGCCTGGACCACGGCCGATCTCAGCCTGACCCAGGAGGTCCGCTTCGGGGAGGCGGCCTGGCTTCGCGCCGCCCGGCTCAGCCTGTCGGTCATCAATCTGTTCGACGAAGCGCCCCCGCAAACCCCGTCTGACGGGGTCTATGGCCTGGCGGGATACGATCCGACAAATGCGTCCCCCCTGAACCGGTTTGTCGCGATCGAGATTCGCTCATCCTTCTAGCCAGGCCGGGGGCCGGGCCCGGACGGTCCCGGCCCCCATCTCCTTCCCATCTCCTTCCCAGCTCCATCGGGTGCCCTGATGTCGTCTCTGTTTCGCAGTCTTGCCCTGTTCGCGGCGCTCTGGAGCCTTGCCAGCCTTGCCCTGGCAGATCCCCCCGACCGCAGGCTGGCCCTTGAGGATCTGATGAAGCTGGAAGGCATCGGCCGCGCCCTGCCGGACCCGTCCGGACGCTGGATCCTGTTCGAGCGGATCCGCCCTTATGACTCCTATCCCGATTACGGGTTCGGCATGTATGCCTTCCGCAAGAGCGGCCATGAAATCTGGCGGCTGGATGTGCGGTCTGAGGCGCCGCCGGAGCGACTGCCGGGACTCGATCCGGACGCGCATACCTATTTGCAGGGCCTGTCGCCGGATGGAAAGACCTTGGTCCTGATCGAATGCCGGGAGGGATCCACCCGGCTGGTCCTGTATGATCTGGCGACCGGGACCAGTTTTCGCCCGGACAGGGTGCCGGCCCTGTCCCGGCTCGGGATTCATGAACCGGTCTGGATCTCGGACCATGACCTCGTCTATGCGGCGCTGCCAGAGAGCGCCCAACCGCCCGACACAAGCATCCGCATGGCCACGGGAAGGGCCCGTATCGCCCTCTGGGAAGCGGCCTGGCGCGGCGATACAGTGACGGCGAGGGAGGTGCGCAATGATCTGGCCGGGCAGGCCGTGGCGGGGCAGCTAGTCCGGCTGGACGTTCGATCCGGCCAGGTCCGCCATCTCGCAGACGGCCTGCATGCGGATCTCTCCCTGTCGCCAGATGGAAGCCATCTGGCGGCGCTGGCCATGATCCGGGATCGGCGGCGGGCAGAGCGCGACCGGGCCAGACTGGACGCCGTGCATCATGAGCTGCGTCTGATCGATCTGGCGACGGAAGACATCCATGCGCCGGCGCCGGGACTCGATGTGTCTCCGGGCAGCCTGGCCTGGGCGGCGGAGGGCCGGAAGCTGGCCCTGTTCGCGGTCCCGGAAGGCGCGCCCTGGTCGCGCGGCACGCATCAGGTCCTGGATCTGGGCCGGGACCGGCTGAGACCCTATCCGCATCCGGGGCTCGACCTGGTCTCGGAACGCGAGCGGAGCCTGTTGCAACGGCCGGAACGGGCCCTCCTGCTGGACGCCGGGCTCGCCGTCCTTGCCCGGCCCGCAGCGGATCCGGAAGCCGGGGAGTCGCATTTCACCTATCGGGATATTGCCGAGGCCGGCCTGGCCCGGCCGGACTGGTATCTGATTTCGCCGGGCCAGCCCCATCGGAATTTGACCGAGGGGCTGGAGGCGGTGTCCCCCATTCCGCTGGATGCCGGCGCCTCGCATCTTGTCGTCCAGGCCGGGGACGGGATCTACCGCATCGACCCGTCCGGGCGACAGGCGAGACTGACCCCGGATGGATATTCGGACATCAAGGTGCACTGGCCGTCCAGCATGATGGCCGCCCCCGGCATCCTGCGCGCCGCATTCGGCACAGAGAGCCTGATCGAGGCCCGAACGGGCGACACCCGACGGGTCGGCCTGATCGATTTTTCAGAGGAGACGCCCCGGCTGCAGCACATGTTTGGCGGGCTCACACCGGACGGGCAGGCGCTGGCCCTGAGCGCCGGCGGCGACGCGCTCCTGATGAGGCAGGATTCCGAAACCGGGACGCAGCTCGTTCTGATCACGCCGGGGGGACGCGCCCGGACGCGTCTGTCCCTCAACATGCATCTCGAAGGCCTAGACTGGGGCGAGTGGCAGTCACTGACCTATACGGTGCCGGATCCGGCGAGGCCGGGACGGACGCGGATCGTGACATCCTGCATCCTGATGCCGCCGGGCCAGGCGCCCGCGTCTCCGCCGCCCATGATCCTGGATATCTATCCGGGCGCGCGGCCAGGCTGCACCGCCCGCACGCCTCGTCTGGCCTATCCCGATCCGCATTCGCCCTATCTCTGGGCGGCCAGAGGCTATGCCTATGCCCGGATAGCGGCGCCGCGGGACCTGATCCGCACCGAGGCGGGCCCGATCGCAGGACTGCCTGACATGGTTGGAGCAGCGCGCCAGGCCATTCTTGCGGCCGGACTGGCCGATCCCGACCGGCTGGTGCTGCACGGGCTCAGCCAGGGCGCAGTGTCGGCGCTCCATGTGGCGGCGAAGACGGAGGGATTTGCGGCCGTGATTGCCCAGAATGGCTGGGCGGATCTGATGAGTCATTATTTCGGCCCGCCGGGCATCCATGCCGACCTGTATCCCGATCTTCTGGGCACGAACATGCCGCGCTACGAGGCCGGGGCGGGCAGTGATTTTGCCATGGGGCAGACACCGTTCGAGGCGGCGGAGCGCTATGTGCGCAACAGCCCGCTCCTGATGGCGGGCGAGATCCGGATACCGGTCCTGCTGGTCCATACGGATATGGACGGCTTCCCGAAATCGCAATTCGACCAGATGTATGCCGCGCTCGCGCGCCAGGGCAATCCGGTCCGCTATGTCTGGTATGCCGGCGAGGGCCATGGCATTTCGAGCCCGGCCAATATACGCGATCTCTGGAAGCGCCTGACCCGCTTTACCGGGGAGACGGTCCCCGCGCCCCCTCCGGCCGGATCAGCGCCGGACCGGGCGGGCGGCCCGTGAGGCTGCGGCGCGCATCCAGGCTTCCAGCGTGTAGAGCTGCAACAGGTCGCGAAACGTGGAGGGGGCCATCATGGCGCGATCTGCGAGGAGGCGGTCCAGTTCGTCCCGGCCCAATAGGCCCGCCTCCATCAGGCATCCGTCCGACAGCGCCGCGCTGACCGTCTCCCAATTGCGACTGAGCTGCCGGGCAAAATATTGTGTGGCTTCGCCCTTTGTTGTCCGACGGCGGATTTGTTCGGGCAGATCGGCCGTAAAGGCCATGCGGGCCAGGCCCCGATTGATGCCGCCCAGGCATAATTGCCAGACCGGGATTTTCAGGCAGAGCTCGATCAGGGGTTGGGAGAGAAGGGGGTGAATGACATGCCGGCCGCTCGCCCGGGCGAGGGGATCGCGGATCTGGAACAGGTGCGGCAGGGTGCTGATCTGTTCGAACTTTCCGGGCGGGAGATCACCGGGTTCCATGGCCCAGTCCGGCAGGCCGTCCAGCCACGCCCCGCTATCTGAACTGGGCAGATCCAGCCGGGCGAGACGCTCCAATATGCCCGTCTTCAGGGCACTGCGCGCCGGTCGGCCCAGCAGATAGGGCAGATTGCTGGCAAAGGTCTGCCAGAGGGAGGTCTCGGAGAGGCGGGCCGCATTCAGCCATTCCGTCCACAGCCGGGCATAGGCGCCCTGGCGCACAAAATCGGTTAGGCCCAGGGGAGACCGGGTCATCAGGAACAGATGATCCCCGCCCTGTCCGGTAAAGAAGGTTGTGCCGGGTGATTTCATCCTGTCTGGCAGGATTCTGTCGAAGCCCAGACCCAGGAAATTGCGCCAGGGGCGCGCCGAGGGCGGATGGGCGTCCGGATCGGGTAGGGGGCGGGTGGGAGCGACATCAAGGGCAAGGAGGTCCAGGCCGAGATGCGCACATGTGGCCTGGGCATGGACAAGCTCCGGGGCATCTGCCGAGCGTATATGGTGATGGACTATGTCCAGCCGCTTGTCATCGCACACCCTGGCGAGACAGGCGGTCACGATGGAGGAATCGAGCCCGCCGGACAGATCCATGACGATATGCTCACAGGCTGCGGCCCAGCTGCCGACACAGTCCCGGACGGTGTCGCGCAAGGCCTCCGCCGCGTCCTCATCGGACAGGCGGAGCGGTTGGCTTGCCAGGCGCCGGGGATCCCAGAGGGTCTCAGGCGGTGAAGGATTCCGGCTCAGCTCCCGTCTCTGGCCGCCGCCCAGTTCGCGGATTTCGCCATAGCCGGTCCGGCCCGTCTGGATCTTGTCATAGACACGCAGGCGCCGCAGACTGGCCAGGTCCAGGGTCAGGCCCGTTGAAAACTCGTCCGGGCAGGTTTCGAGATGCGAGAAGATACAGGTGATCTCTCCGAGCCAGCGATACAGGCAGGGAATGGCAGACATCGGATCGGCAAGCAGGCTGGCGGTGTCTCCTGTCTTGAGGATCAGCACATAATGGCCCCAATATTCCGTCATCAGGGCCCCGCCGCCCGTCCGGCAGATCCGGCGGGTTTCCTCCGGGCCCAGCCGGTCGAGGGGCCGCTGGGCGCCCGCCTCCCTGCGAAACAGGGTGCCATAGAGGCAGCCGGCCGGGCCACCCTCAGCATCGTGAAGGGGCAGGATCCGGCAGGCAGGCTGCCCTGTGGGGCTCAGATCAGCCAGATACAGGCCAGGCATCCGGAAGGTGGACGGCCTTTCAGGCTGATGCGTTTCGAGGGCCAAGACGAGATGCTCGGCCCGGCGCGTGGCGTCTTCATTCCCGGCCGGCCAGGCCAGACAGGCAAAAGAGGGCGGCATGGCACGCCTCCCTAGACAGACAGGATCTTGGTATAGGACAGAACTGTATCCTGATGATCATTGAGGACAATTCCTTCATGCTCGACCCAGCAATGGGCACAGAAGGGGGCGAGGCGGACACCGAATTCCCAATCCGCCGGAATGCCGAAGACGTTCAGATACCGGACAAGGAGCAGGCTGCGGAACAGGCAGGATTCGTGCCGGGTAAAGAGGAAGGGGGTAAGGCGATGGAGCGAGCGCGCATGATCGATCGCTTCATAGAGATAATTGGGCCCCTCCGGGAGCTTGTCCTTCCAACGTCTCGCCGCCTGGATCATGTGTCTGAAAGGACACAGACGCGTCAGGACCAGGCTGGACAGCAGGGCCCGCAGGAGGGGCAGGGGACGCATGCGCGCCTGCAGGACGTCGCCATGGGCAGACCCGATCGGCGGCGGGCGCACACAAGGCCTGCAGCCCGGCGCAGCAGCGTGCATCTCGCGCAGGAGGTCCAAATGTGTGAACCGTCTTTTCGCTCTGCGCAAATCCGCTGGCAGGACTGTATCTGCGTCCAGCGCATACAGCGCCTGAAAAGCTTCGGCATCTTCTCCCGTCAAGGCGAAATAGCGGTCTGCCTCGATGTCCAGAAAAATGAGCGTGGAATCGATTGCGCAGACATGAAGTTGCGGGCGCAAGCCAAAAGCAGATCGGGAGGTGGCACGCGGTGGAGGGCGGCAGGATAAGGCCGCTGGGAGCGCGGCCTCATCCCTTATGCGGGCCGGATCAGCCGGCTTCATCGCGAGAGGTCGGCGAAACGCCGAATTCGAAGGGTTGCCTGAAGCGCCCTTTGGTTTCTTCCGAGACGCTGCCGAGATCCAGCAGGTCGGTATCTTCCACCGGGGTCTGGTCAACAATGTCGCGTTCCATATCGAGTTCCTTTCTGTCAGGAGGGTCGCCGCAACAATACGGCAGGTAGAATATAATATAAACCAGTAGGAGAGTCGAGGCGGGTCTCATTGAAAATTCTGGGTGGATGCCAGGCCCGTCAGATTCCGCCGGAAGGCGCGCCTGAGGCTCGGAGGCGCGCTCAAAAGGTGCCAGCTGCGGGAGGGTGGGTCCAGAGATCAGGGTCTGCCGCGGTCTCCAGAGGTATGGCGACCGGGGTGTGGGCCAGAAGTGCCAGGGCTTTTGCCTGATCCTGTTGCAGCAGACATTGGCGCACGCGGTGCGCGCAATAATAGGCGCGGGCATGGGGCGAGACCTGATACAGGGCCGGCGAGGCAATGGCCGAGGCAAAGACCGGATCCGGTATGGTCCAGGACGGGCCATAGACTTCCGCCAGATACCGCGCAGCCTGGGCGGGCGGAAGGCGCGCCAGGCCGAATTCATCCGGCGGGCCGGGGGCAAAGCGCGCCACGCGCCACTGAATGTCGCCGGCATGATGGCTGAACCCGTAGAGATAATGGTCATCCTCAAGGGTCAGGTGAAACAGGTCCAGGCTGACGCCCTTGTGCGAGACCGGCAGGTAGCGGTCACCGGTCCGGGCATGCCGGTTCAGGACAAGGCCGGGATGGGTGCGCACTATGTCCACCGGATCGGCGCAGCAGGGGTCTGCGGCCAGCAGGCCGATATCCACATCACGATCCTCCGGCAAGGGCGCGCCGGAGCGGGAGAGACCGAGCTGCGTGCCGGCCAGGGCGACGGGGATATAGCCATGCGACCGCATCAGATGGGCGACCTGCCGCACCGCCGCCAGGGTCGAGCGGGCGGGAAGGCGCGGCCGGGACGGGCGGACAGGCATGTGGCGCTTGGTCAGGGCCAGGAGCGAGTTGATCTTGTGCGCGCAGGCGGGCTCGAACTCGCCCGAAAAATAGCAGGCCCGGGCGATGGCATCCTGCGCCCGGCAGGGATCCTGGAAGGCCGCCCTGTGGCGCAGGGCAAACCGCCGGGCAGATTGCGCATCCCGGCAATTCAGATAGGCATCGACACAGGCGATCAGATGGCGAGGCTCCGGAGCGGAGCGATCACAGAGATCCAGCAGGACGCGCAGGCCGGCCTGAAGCGCCAGCAGGCGTTCGGGTTCGCGTGGCGTGATGTCGGCAATCGAATTCCAGGCGCGCCAGGAGTCCGGGACAGATTCTGCAAGACGGCGAAAACACTCCAGGGCGTGACCCCGCCGTCCGGCCAGAAAGAGGGCGAGGCCATATCCCAGGCTGGCAGATTCATGATCGGGATACTGCGCAAGTACGGGTTCCAGGGTCTGGCAGGCCTGGGCGGGCTGGCCCAGCCCGACCTGGACCCGCCCGAGCAGGATACGGGTCGAAACATGATCAGGACGCAAGCTGGCCGCGGTCTCAAGGCAGGCGAGCGCCGCTTCATCCTTCCCCTGCCGCAAATATGCGACAGATCGCCAATAGGTCTCCTTCCAGCCCGTGTGCGGTGCTTCATTTGACCTGTCAGGGGACGGAGGCTTTGGCATGTCGGTCTACTGGGCCCGGAGCTTTGCGGGATATCGGTCTCCGCCTGCACATCCTGGATGTGTCCGGAATGACAGGAAGACCGGCACGGTTCCTTTGAATACACATACCATAAAACAACCCAAGGGAGAAGTATCATTCTGCCTTGTGAGGTCTGAAGTGTATGGTCGGGATGGATCAACAGCGTCCGATATGGCGAAGGGTCCGACGCCTGCCGGGCAGACCCTACCTGGCCGTGAACCATCCGGTGCCGGATGAGGGCTGGCCGGGGAATCCCTGTGAAGACAGGCGCCTCGAATTTGGGGTAGACTGCCTAAAAGAGTCTGAGTGAAATGACGATTTGGCGCGCTCACTTGTTGTACAGGCGAACTGCCGTCAGAAGGAGGAAACTGGACATGCGGACAGGCCGGGCCAGAGGGCCGACTTCCAACAACCGGCGCTCCCAGGGCGTTCGCGCCAAGCCAACCTCCCGGTCTCCGACGGAGATCGACAAATTGGTCGGAACGAATGTCCGCCGGGTTCGGCTGGAGCGGGGCCTCACCCTGTCAGATCTCGGCGAGCAGCTGGGCATCAGCCATCAGCAGCTTCAGAAATATGAAACCGGCACCAACCGGCTGAGCGCCGGCATGCTGTGCGCACTGGCGGAGGTCCTGGAAGTGAGGATCGAGTCCCTGTTCAACGACGTCTCGGCCAAATCCCGGGGACAGGCCGACCAGACCCCCGATCCGTTCTCGGATCTTCACAGCGAAGCCGCTTTCTGGGTCAAACGCATCCGGTCCAGGGCGACCCTCGAACTCACGGTCAGGATACTCAAAGCCCTGTCATCCTGATCAAGCAGCGCAAGACAATTTTGCCTTCTGATTGACCCTCCTGGCAGGGGGAGGCTCGTGCTGCACGGGCTGTAACGAGCCTGGTTCGATGCAGCGGGTCAGGCTTTCGGCGCCGTCTCCAGCAGCCTTCCCAATTCATCGGCGGCCAGTTCGAGCGGGCGGCCGCTCTGGTCGACACGTGCCTGGATGAGCGCGCCCTGCAGGGCTGAGACACAAAGAATGGCCAATCGCTCAGCGGCGGTGCGGGAAAAGCCATCCGAGACGAGCTTGTCCGTGAGGATGGCGGTTCTGGCTGCATAGGCCGTGCGTCCCGCTTCAGTTACGGCGCGGTCTTCCGGGGCCATTTCGAGCAGGACCGTCGTGATCGGACAGCCATCCCGGAAGCGCGAGGCTTTCATCCATCCGGCCAGCAGGCGGGCATGCGCGCGCAGGAGTTCGGCCGTGGACCCGGTCTTTTCTGCAAGGTCCGTCACGGTCCTGACAACCCGGAGGCCAGCTTCCTCGATGGCCGCGGTCGCGATGGAGGCCTTCCCCTTGGGGAAGTAATGATAGAGCGAGCCCTTTGGGGCGCCGCTGGCGTCGACAATGTCATTGAGCCCCGTGCCGGCATATCCCTGGCGCCTGAACAGGGTAACCGCCGCATTAATGATGGGGGCGCGGTGCTTGGGGGTGGCCGGCATCAGACATCTCCTTCAAATATATATTGACTGGTCTACATCAGCTCGTCAATCCAAAGGCTGACCGACACGCAGGAGGATTTCATGTCAGGCAGGATTGCATACGACTATCAGGACGGAGTTGCGACGATCACGATGAATGATGGCAAGGTGAACATCCTGTCCACCGCCATGCTGGCCGAGATCGGCGACGCGCTGGACCGGGCCGAACAGGATGCGGCCATTGTCGTGCTGCAATCCGCGCGACCGGGTATTTTTTCGGCCGGGTTTGACCTGAAAATATTCGCTGCGAATGACGCGCAGGCAAGCCTCGACATGGTGAAGGGCGGGGCAGAGCTCGCTTTGCGCCTGATGGCATTTCCGCATCCGACCCTTGGTGTGATGCAGGGGCATGCCTATCCGATGGGCACGTTCCTCCTGCTCGCCTGCGACTTGCGGCTTGCCAGTGCGGGCAACCATCGCATGGGACTGAATGAAGTGGCGATCGGCATCGCCCCGCCAGGTTTTGCGGTCGAATTGGCCCGCAGCCGGATGCATCCGGCCTGGCTCAGCCGCACCGTGGCCCTCGGTGAGATGTTCACACCGGAGGCTGCGCTGGAAGCAGGCCTGCTGGACCGGATAGTCGCGCCAGAAGCGCTTGATGCGGAACTCTCACTTATCCTGGAAGGCATGAAAGCCGTCCACCGACCCTCCCACGCCCTCGCCAAGAGACGTCTGCGCCATCCTGCCATGGCCGCAATTCGGGAGGCGATCGACCGGGAGCTGACGATCGAAGCCTACACATCGGGCGCGCGGGCGCCTTCAGACATTGTATTGCCGGGCAGGCCGGGGATGTGAGGGCAGACCGGTCACCCAAATTCAGCGAGCATCAGACCTGTGCGTGAGGTCAGGTTTTTGTCCTGAATTCTCCCGTCTAGGGCCGACAAGGGCGTCTTCCTTGCCGAAGGGCGCCCTCATGCAGACGGAAAGTTCAGATCAGGGCATGGCCTGTCTGAGTTGCGGGCAGTCTGACCACGACACGCAGACCGCCCCCCGGTCGGTCAAGCAGGGTGATGGATCCCTTGTGGCTGGTGATAATCGTGTGTGCGATAGCCAGGCCGAGACCTGCCCCTTCCGTTTTTCGATTGCGTGAGGTCTCCCGTCGGAAAAAGGGTTCAAATACGTGTTTGCGATCCGCTGGGGCGATGCCGGGACCGCGGTCAGAGATCACGATACAGGCACTGTTTGCGCATCGTTCGAGAGATATATCAGCAGATTGACCATATTTGATGGCATTGGCGATCAAATTGACAAAGGCGCGCTGAAGGCGACTGGGATGACCTTCGGTGAACAGGCCGGAGCTGACCTGAAGATGGATCCTGTCTTCGGGAAACTGGCCCGAGGCGCTTATGTCTTCCAGCATCCGGGCAAGATTCACGGATTCATGTCCGACCCGCGGTGCGCCATCTTCGGCAAAAGCCAGGGTATCATCCAGCAATTCCTGTATGTCAGAGAGGGTGCGCTCGGCAGCTTCGCGGCTTGCCGGCTCCAATGCTTCGATCCTGAGGCGCAGGCGGGTTAAATATGTCCGCACATCATGGGTCATGGCCGACATGACCAGGGCGCGATTGGCGATCAATTCCGAGATACGCGTCTGCATCTTGTTGAAAGACCTGGTTAGCGCCCTGAGGTCGCTACCTCCCGCTGGCTTCACCAGCGAAGGCTTTCCGGTCTGCGCAAAGCTGCGCGCCGCTTTCGCCATGTCACGGACCGGACGTACTTCCTGCCATATTGCCCATACTGCCAGTGCGACGACAATCGTCCCCGACAGGCCCGCCACAAATCCGAATGGCAGCCGGCGAATGCGCACGCCCAGCAGATCCGGCGTCTCGATAACGAGCCAGCCATCCGCCTTCAGGTCGATCAGCAGGCGCATGGGGAATCCGGCCTCCACGGCCTCATCGCTCTGGCGCAGCTCGGTAAAGTCATGATTGCCGAGACCGATCATTCCGATAACTTCACGATCCTGGAGGATCTCTGAATATCCCTCCACGGCCCGGCGAAAAACCGGAATCCGCCGGCGGCCCAGGCGCTCAGTTTCGGTCAGTTCCGGGACGATCCGGACAGCCAGGTCCGGTCCATTCATCGCCTGCAAGAGTGTTGTGCGATCTTCTGGCGCTGTGGCTTCGACAATTTCCACAATAGAGGCGACCCGAGCGGGCAGGGGAAGGCGGTATTCTGCTCCAGCTTGCCTCTGCGCCATGTGCCAGAAGACCATGACGATCGCCAGCTGGCTGAGAAAGATCACAAGGGCGATCACTGCCAGCACACGGACAGCGATCACCGATCCGATGGCCGGGAACCGTATCATGTGTTCACGTGCTCAGCCAGAATGTAGCCCCCGTTCCGGATTGTCTTGATCAGTGTCGGATTGGAGGGGTCCTGTTCGATTTTCCGGCGCAGCCGACTGATCTGGACATCGATAGACCGGTCGAAGACGCCGCCAAGACTGCGCCCGCTGACCAGTTCGAGTAACCGGTCCCGGTCCAGCACACGCTGTGGCCGGCTGAGGAAGACTGTCAGGAGGGTAAATTCACCGCTGGACAGGGCGATGGGGGTGCCCTTCAGCGTCCGGACGTCCCGACGATCATAATTGATGATGAGATGAGCGCAGCGGACTTCATTCGGCCTGCGCGGGTCACTCGATGAGGATCGTCGCAGGATCGCGCGGATGCGCGCCAACAATTCACGTGGGCTGAAAGGCTTGGCCATATAATCATCCGCGCCAAGCTCCATCCCGACAATGCGATCGATTTCATCTCCTCGCGCTGTCAGGATCAGGATCGGAACAGAGGAAGCTGCCCGCAGCCGACGACAGATGGCAAGACCGTCTTCCCCATAAGGAAGCATGAGATCGAGGATGATCAGGCTCGGATCCGTGCTGGCCAGCACATGGTCCATGTCCGGGCCGCTGGCTGCGGTGAGGCAGTCAAACCCGTTGGAAGACAGATATTCGCAGACAAGCGTACGAATCTCGTCGTCATCTTCCACAATCAGTATCAGCGGATGGTGATCCATACGCCGAGTCTTAAGGCCTTGCCCGGAAGAATCCACTCCAGACGGGCCGACGTTACAATTTGTTACACGACGATACGCGCCGGAAAAACGGCCGTTACCTCACTGCGCTAAATGTCGTCCGGTCGCGTAATGACCGGCCAGATCCGAAGGAGATAAACACCATGATGCGTACCTCAAAACGACCCGCAATACTCGCTTCTCTGACCCTTGTCAGTGTCATCGCGCTTGTGCCGGCGGCCCAGGCTGAGCGCTCGCGCCAAGCGACGGTTTCCAACTCAAACGGGCGCACGGCCACCGCAACACGCCAGGTCGGCATAGACAATGGCTCCGTGACCCGGAATGGCTCGATCCAGACCGGTCAGGGCAAAGGTGCCACCCGTTCCAGTCAAGCTGGTTATGATTCCACAACAGGCACACGCTACCGCAATGGGTCGACGACCACGAATGCCGGCCGGACCGTTTCGAGCGGCACGACGGCTTCATGCGCCAATGGCGTGTGCAACCGGACCGGTTCGGTGAGCACTTCGGACGGAGCCACAGCCGGACGGACTGTCACACGCTATCGGGATGAGACGGGCGGGTATGTGAAAGACGCCGAAATCTATGGCCCGGAGGGTCAGACCGCCGCGCGGACAGTCGCGCGTGACGGGCAGGGCACAAAAACCACGACCGCCACAGGTCCGGACGGAAACAGCCGATCACGAACACGCTGGGTGGTCGTTGAAGACTAGGCCCGCTCCCTGGCCGGGCCCGCCGAAAGTGACAGCGCGTCTGGCCAGACCTTTTCTTCTGTTGTGACAAGGAACCATGTTCATGTTTGCCAGTGTTCTGAGGGATCACATGCCGGAGGCAGGCCCGCTCCTTGTCGGCCTCGCGATCGCGCTTGTCGCACTTGGCCGTTATCTGATATTCGCTGGGGGCGCGCTCGGGATAATCACCCTGTTCCGCCGACCGCTCAGGTTTCGGCAGATTCAGAAAATACCCTTTACATCGACCCAGATGACTCGCGAATTTCTCTACTCGCTCTCCTCTTTTATCGTGTTTGCCAGTGTCGGTCTGGCAGGTTTTCGACTGAATGAGACGGTGGGATTCTTCGCGATCTACAAGGTACCGGATCAGTATGGCTGGGTGTGGTTTGCCCTTTCCGTGCCGGTTGCGTTGCTTGTGCACGATTTCTATTTCTACTGGGCCCATCGTTTCATGCACCAGCCGGGCATATTCGAGCGCGTACACCGCATTCATCATCTTTCGACCAATCCGTCCCCGTTGGCCGCCTTTGCCTTCCATCCCCTGGAAGCTGTCATCGAGGCGCTGGGCTTCATCCTTATCCTGACCGTCGTCCCCATGCATCCTCTGGCCTTTCTGATTGTCTCCACCCTAATGATCACGATCAATGTGATCGGGCATCTTGGCTATGAACTCTATCCGAGCGGATTGCAGGCATCTGCGTTTGGAAAATTTCTCAACACCGCGACCGGTCACAACCAGCATCACCGGGCTTTCAGCTTCAATTATGGTCTCTACACCTTGGTCTGGGACCGGCTCTTCAAGACCACTCATCCACACTATGAGGCGACATTTGACGCCCTCACAGCCCGCCAGTCTGCGGGACCGGACTCTCCCTTGTCAGACAAAGGAAATCTCTCATGAAACACGCCCCTCATTTCGTCGGTGCACTCGTCATGTCCCTGCTGCCGGCCTGTGTCCAGGGGGGCGCCGCACAGGAGGCCGGTGCCTTTATCAATCAGGCCGACAGAAATGCAGACGGCACCATCTCACGGGAAGAATTCCTGTCGCACCGCTCAGCGGTATTCCATAAACTGGATCTCGACGATTCCGGTACGCTCACGGAGCCAGAATTCAAATTGGCTTTATCTGAGCGCGGGAAACGATTCAGTGGCCGTGCTTTCGGTAAGATCGATGTGGATGATGATGGATTCATCAGCCCGGCAGAGTGGGAACAGAATCCGCCTCGTGTCTTTGACAAGCTTGACCGGAATTCAGACGGTCTGCTCACGCCATCTGAACGGGACCGGGTGAAATGAGATCTGTCTGGGCCCCTGCGATATAGAAGTCGTGACCTTGTTCGGCGGGCGCCCGCCAAATGGCAAGGATTCCCTTTCCAAGGGGTGTGTGGGTGCGGACAATCACAAGTCCTGTCCCCGGCATGTCCTGAGGAAATGCGCGCATTTCTGGCTCATCCAGAGATCCTGTTCCTGCGCGGCGAACTCTCTCGACTGTTCTGACAAGCCGATCATGATGAACCGGAATATCTGGCCATCAAGCCGGTCAAGGGTGGGAAACTCTGACGCGAAGGCCTGGAGCAGATTTGTCGACGTCTGTCCTGTCATTGCCATCAATCCGCCAGCAAGCCCTGCTGTTTCCGGCTTGCGGGATGATGCTATCATGATCTCGTCCATCGCCAAATTTTCGCGGCCTCGTGCGCGCGCCTTCCGGAAAAGGGTGGGGAGCACGTCGTGGCAGAGTTGCTCGATGCTTGTGCCTGAAGGTATGTCCGCAACGGATTGCTGTCTGGCCGTGTCGTAGATGCGCTCGAAGGCATGAAGCTGAATTTCAGCCAGAGACCCGAAATGATGTGTCAGGGACGAAAGTGATATGCCGGACGCCTCGGCAATCAATCTGTGTGTCAGCGCATCCGGGCCATGGCTCAGAATAAGCGTCGAAGCGGCCTCGACAATCCGGGATGGTGTGTCCGTTCGCGACTGTGTCATGCGGCGCGGGCGGGAAAGCGCAATCTGTTCTATGGCGCACCGTGCCGCGCTGTCACCGGGCGAACTGGGCGCCTTTTGGAGGACGCGCTGATTAAGTCTTAGAACCACATCGTTCAGCCAGGTCATGAGCTGAAGATTGCCGGGGACCAGGAGGCCGATCCGTACCGCCCCATTGAGGCCGGCCGCATAGGGCGCGGCAAGTTCAGGGTCCAGACCAGCTTCGGCAAGCCGACGTGCCCAGAACGCCTGCGCCAGCCTGGTCCAGCCAGGCGCAGCAGGTGACAAGTCAGGCTCGCGTTCACTGGCCGTGAGAAAAAGCCAGTATACGAGGCTGGTCTGCCGTGTCCGGGTGACCATGTCGGTTACAACCGCCAGGGCGAGGGAGGGCAGGTCTTCTTGGGTCGCAGACAGGCGGTCAAATGTGCCCTCACGGGCGTCCCAGTGTGCCTGATCGAGTTTGTGTCCGTGTTCGAATGCCCGTCGGATCAGATCATTACGCGAGCCATATCGGTAGTTCAGAAGCGAGGGGCTGATGCCCGCCTTCTGGGCAAGGCTGCGCAAGCTGAGACCATTTGGCCCGTGAGCTTCCACCAATGCCAGAGCCTCGCGGAGGAGGACATCCTCCTCGCCACTTAGCAAGGCTTTCTTGAATTGGTACATACGAACAGCATTTCAGGATTCCCGGGAGAGGCCAGTCTGCAGAAAATCTTCAGGCAGATCAAGGTCTGCTGTCATGGGGTCCCTCAATTGACACATAGACAGCTATATCTGAATGGTATAAGCGTGACGGTTCTGTTGCGGTAAGTCATCAGACGGACAATAATTGTTCATCAAACCTTGAATTGGTACGGATGCACAGTCTTGCTACTCGCCCCTTTGTTGGCAAGAGGGGATTGAGGCATGTCCAGACGATCATTCAACACCGGCCTGTGGCTCAGCGCCATGCTGCTTCCAGTCTGCGCGCATGCGCAGAATACTGATGAAGCGCGCCAGGAAACCATCATCGTGATGGCGTCGCCCATTCGCGACAGTCAGCAGGCAGCGATCGAGGCCAAACGCAAGGCGGACAATGTTGTCGATATTATTGCCTCCGACACGATCGGGCGCTTCCCTGATCAGACCTTGGCGGCTGCCCTCACGCGCGTTCCGGGCCTCGCCGTGGAAGGCGACCAGGGCGAGGCGCGGTTTGTCAATTTTCGCGGTGGCCGGTTTCGTTACACGACTATCGCGTTCGACGGAATTGATGTGCTCGGCGCCGACAATGGCCGAATTCCCCGCTTCGATTCCATTCCAGCCGTCATCACAAGTTCGATCGAAGCCAACAAGGCCGTTACGCCGGACACGCCCGGCGCGCCGGTCCTCGGCTATATCAACATCAAGACTTTCAGCCCCTTTGACAAAGAAGGCTTTGGCCTGTCCGCCACGGTCGGGGCTGGCAAGCGCGATCTCAATGATGCCGAGACCCAGCGCTATGCCCTGCGGACCTCCTGGTCGAACGACCGGTTCGGCCTTCTCGGCTTTGCAACGCTCGACAAGCGTGACCGCAATGTCGACAATCGCGAATTCGAACCCGTCGACACGAATAGCGACGGCACGCTCGATAGCCTCCAGAACCTCGACTATCGCCAATATGGCGGGTATCGCGAGAATGACTCCTATGGGGCCAAGGCCGAATTCCGTCCCGCAGACGGACCGATCGAGCGTGTCTTTGCCTCCTCAATTTTCTACGAGTTTGCCGACGAGGAAGAGCGTAACCAGTTCGACTTTGACTTCGCCCCTGTTCCACTGGGATCATCCGGGCGCCTTGAAGAGGTCGAAGTCACACGCCTGCTCGAACAGGGGCGGTATGAAACCTCGACGTTCACCAATACGGTCGGCACCGACCTCGCGCTTGGCGGCTGGGTCGTCACGCCGCGACTGAACTATACGGAAACAGAAAACTATACCCGGGTTCCGCTGATCCAGACCGCATTCCTGACACCGATCTCGGCCGACTATGATATCGGTGACATTAACGACCCCATCCTGACGCCGTATGCGGAAGGTACAAACATGCCTGTCGACATCAACAGCCTGTCGCCAACGTTTGATCTGTTCATCAATATCCAGAATGAGCTCAAAACGGAATCCACCAAGGGCCTGATCGATCTCGAGCGGGACTTTGACCGCTTCGGCACGGTTTTCAAGGCAGGCTTCAGCTATGACATGCGTGAGGCCGTGGGCAACAATGCCCAGACTGTTGCGCTCGGCCTTCCGGTCGACCCGAACGCCTACGCGACAGAGGCGCTCTGGGACGCCGATTTCACCAATACGGTCGGCGCCGTCTATTATCGTAACGAAGCCCTTCGGGGCGCGCTCTATGATGCCTATCGCGCAGCAGATCCTGACTATTCGCCCACACCCGCTTCCTCGCCGGCCGATGCGGTCAGCATTGAGGAAGACATTCTGGCTGCCTATGCCATGGCAATGAGCCAATTCGGTTGGGGCAATGTGGTCTATGGCGTGCGGGTGGAATCGACGGATTTCTCGACCGCTGGCAATCAGGTAATCGATGGTGTGGCGACGGCTATCGACGCCTCCAACGACTATATCAATGTGTTGCCGAGCCTGCATGTCAACTTCGATCTCAGTGAGGCCTGGAAGCTGCGCCTGTCGGCGACGAGCGGGATCAGCCGCCCGACCTATACGGAGGCGCGCGCCTCCCAGAGTGTGGATCCGACAACACCGTCCATCACCGGCGGCAATCCGGATCTCAAGGCTGAAGAATCCTATGGCCTTGACGCCTCGCTGGAATGGTATTTCGATACGGCCAGCATTCTGTCGCTCGGCGCCTTCTACCGGTCCATCGACCATGTGATCTATCCCGGCGGTGAGATGGTCGATGGCTCCACCCTTGCCCCGGGCGTGTTCGCGCCGGGGGATCCCGTTCCCTATAATACCTTCCTCAATGGTAAGGATGGCGAGTTATCGGGGATGGAGGTCAATCTGATCTATTCAGCGGCCGATTTCCTTCCCTCGCCGTTCGACGGGTTCGGGATTTCAGGCAACCTGACATTACTCGACAGCGAATTCTTCGCCCCGGAAATCGGCGCAAATGGCATCACGGCACCCATTCCGGGCACCTCGGACCTCATCTACAATGCCTCCCTGTTCTATGAGAAATACGGTCTGTCTGCCCGGTTGAGCTATCAATGGCGCGATGCCTGGCTGTCGACGACCGAAAGCGGGCCGAACCTCAATCAGTACTGGGATGAAACAGAACGTCTGGATGCCAAGGTTCAGTACGAATTGCCTTACACGTTCGGCGGTGCCAGCACAGTCGTCTTCCTCGAGGCGAACAACCTCACCGATTTTCAGGACCGTCGCTATATCGACACGCCCCAAACGATCGACCAGATCGAATCCTATGGCCGCGCTTACATGATCGGTCTCAGCCTTGACTATTAGCATAATGAGAATGGGAGACTTCAGAATGCATATTCAAAAATTCGTTATGAGCCTGTCCCTGTGTGCCCTGGTCGGTTGCGGCGTGACGGCTGCGGAGGAACTCCAGGCCTCGGCCGATGTCAGCGTGACGCTGGACCGGTCCAGCATGACATATTCGATCGACTGGCCAGACTTTACCGGTCAGACCTACCGCGTCGAAGTGTCTTCCCAGACAGATGGTCGTGCAGGTGACGTGATCGCCGAAGCTCTTCACGAATCCGAATTTACCTGGACCGCCGATGCTCTGGACGCGCGCCATTACTTTACCATCACCCCTCAGAATGGCGAAACGATGCTGGCTGCGGTGCGGCTACTCCCCCTCGAAGGCGGACGCAATTTCCGCGACCTTGGCGGCTATGAAACGGAAGATGGGCACAGGGTAAAATGGGGCCGGATCTATCGATCCGGTGTCATGGAGGGTCTGACGGATGCCGATTACGATTATTTGTCGAGCCTTGGCATCAAGGTCATCTGCGATTTGCGCACGGCAGGCGAGCGGTCCGATGAACCAACCGACTGGCGCGCCGGGCAAATCGAGTATCTGAGCTTCCCTGACCCGGAAGGAACAGGGGCAACCGGATTTTTCTCGGTGCTGTATGAGCCGGACGTCACACCGGAAACAGCCCGCAAGGCCATGGCCGATGGATATAGCCGGATCGCGCATGAGCAGGTGCCGGCCTATCGCGAAATGTTTGACCGGCTTGCGGCCGGGGACATTCCGCTTGCTTTCAATTGCTCAGCCGGCAAGGACCGGACGGGTATTGGCGCGGCTCTGCTACTGACCGCACTGGGTGTCCCCAGAGAGACGGTTGTTGCCGATTACGCCCTGTCAGACACCTATGTCGACTACATGGCTGAATTCATCACCGATGCAGGGGCGAGCGGGCATGAGGACAGCCCCTATGCCTTTCTCGCCACCCTGCCAGAGGAAGTGCTCGAGCCACTCATGCGGTCCGACCCTGTCTATATAGAGCGTGCGCTGGGTGATATCGAAGCTGAATATGGGTCTGTCATGGCATTTCTGGCACAGGAGGTGGATGTGACGGATCAAGAATTTCTGGCCATCCGCGCTCAGCTTCTGCAGTGAGGGGGGGGTGAACCCGGTTCATCTCCCTGGCGTCCTGATTCTGGGGATGGGGTGCGGGTGCGCCGCATTGCGGAAGAGGCAAGGGGCAGACTTTCCTCGTGAATTGCCTAAATGTCATGGCCTCGATTAATATTTCGAATAAGGACTATTTAAGCAGGTCCGCGATTGTCAGACATCACCTCATGAGATTGCCTATGCCATGCCGCTGATGGAAGCCCGGAATCTCATCAGGGACAGGCTGAACAGGGCTGTCCCGATGACAAGCAGGGCAAGAAAAGGCTGCCACACCACCTCCAGTCCGGCGCCGCGATAGAGAATGGCCTGACTGAGTTCGACAAAGTGAGTGGTCGGCGCCAGCCACATGATATCCTGCACGAATTGAGGCATGCTCTCGCGCGGCGTGAGACCGCCGGACAATAGCTGCAGGGGCATAATTGTCAGAATGAGCAGGAGCCCGAATTGCGGCATGCTCCGCGCCAGGGTGGCCAGGAAGATTCCCATGGAGGTAGTTGCGAACAGACACAGTACCGTGCCTGAAAGAAACAGTGGAATGGAGCCTTCGATCGGGACCTGAAGCAGGCCCTGTACGACCAGAACCAGTGAAAGTGTTGTTGCCAGAAGAACGACCAATCCCATGGACCAAATCTTCGACAGCATGATTTCCGTCGCAGTGACCGGCATGACAAGCAGGTGCTCAATCGTGCCATGTTCGCGTTCGCGGATGAGAGCGGCTCCTGTCAGAACAATTGTCAGCATCGCTATCATGTTGATGATCTGCATCAGGCTTCCGAACCAGACCTTGCTCAGGGTTGGATTGAAGCGCGCGCGAAGGGTGAGGTGCGCCGGCAGGACAGAGTCTTTCCGATTTCCGGCGAGGAACTCGTTGATCTCACTCATCACGATCTGCTGCACATAGGCGCTGCCCGTAAAGGCTTGGCTCATGCGGGTTGCATCCACATTTAGTTGAATATCGGTATCGCGGCCGGCGAGCACATCGCGCTGGAAATCCGGCGGGATGTTCAGGACGAATGTATAGCGCCCCTCATCCATGCCTGCATCCATCTCGCTCAGGACCGTCATCACCGGAGCCTGGAACTGGGGCGGATAGAAAGCCGAAACGATACGGCTGGAAAGCTGGGATTCGTCTTCATCAACAATCGCAATGGGGGCGTTCGCCAAGGTTTCCGGCATGGCGGTGGCCGCCGTATAGACTGAGACAGTGAACACATAAATGATGAGGACCAGCATCATCGGATCCCGCAACAAACTCCATATTTCCTTTATGCCGAGCCGATATATGTTTTGCAGGTGACGCATGTCAGGTTTCCTGCTTTCGAAGCAACACTATGGCGAGGCCGAGGATCACCGGAATGGCGATCAGCAAGGGAACATAAAGTGCATAGAGGTCGGACAGCCTCAGGGCCTTTGCAAAAACACCGCGACTAATGGCAAACATATAGGTTGCCGGAAATATCTCCCCGAGAAACCGTCCTAATCCGGACAGGGAAGAGACAGGATCAATCAGACCCGAAAACTGCGTTGCAGGTATCAGCGTGCCGACCATGGTGAAAAACATGGCGGCGATCTGGCTGTTGGTTACGGTGGATGCCAGGAGCCCCATCCCAGTCGCAATGATTGAAAACAAGAAGGCGGCCAGTATGAGCGCAAAAAAGCTCCCCGTGATGGGGACCGCAAAGAGCGTCAGGGACATGATCGTCATCAAAAGAAAGTTCATCATGGCCAGAACAATATAAGGCAATTGCTTGCCCAGCATGAATTCTGCGCGGGTCACCGGCGTAACATAGAGGTTGATGATCGAGCCGAGCTCCTTCTCGCGTACAATGCCGAGCGCCGTCAGCATGGCTGGCAGAAGCATGAGCAGGAGGGGGACAATGGCGGGCACCATGGCTGGCATGCTGCGTACGTCCGGATTATACCGAAACCGCGTCTCTATGCCGAAAGTGCCGGTCGGCGCATGACCGGTCCGTTGCGTAATCTGCTCTGCAATCCAGTGCTGGTGAATGCCCTGGACATAGCCTTTAACGGTCTCAGCACGCGTGGGCATCGCGCCATCAATCCAGGCGCCGATCTCCGGTGTTTCGCCTCGCAGCAGATCCCGTCCGAATCCCGGTGGGATTTCGACGACAAGCGAAAGTTCGCCGCTTCGCATGCGCGTGTCGAGATCGGCATAGTCTGCGACCGGAGCGTGTTCCTGAAAATATCGCGAACCTGACAGACTCAGCGCGTAATTCTCGCTGATCGTGGACTGATCGCGGTCAAGCACCGCATAGCTTAAATTCTCGACGTCAAGGCTGATCCCATATCCGATCACGATCATGAGAATGAGTGAACCGAACAGAGCCAGGCTCGCCCGGAACGGATCCCTTCGTAATTCCAGCGTTTCGCGCCAGGAATAGGTCAGAAGGCGTTGTAGGCTGAACAGCCTGTGCGGTTCAGCTGAGGCCTTCGCCTCGGCGGGAAGAGCGACGGCCTGGCTCTCCGGGACAGCTTCATCTTCCCCCACTGCGGCTTTCAGATATCCGATAAATGCATCTTCAAGCGTTCTGGCCCCGCTTCTGGCAAGCAAGGCTGCGGGTGTGTCGCTGTCCAGCACCTTGCCGGCATGCATCAGGGACATGCGGTCACAGCGCTCAGCCTCGTTCATGAAATGGGTAGATACGAAGACCGTAACCTTGTCGCGGCGGGACAGTTCTACCAGAAGCCGCCAGAACTTGTCCCGGGCAACCGGGTCCACGCCCGACGTCGGCTCATCCAGGATCAGAAGCTCGGGCTTGTGGACCATTGCCACGGCCAGCGACAGGCGCTGGCGAATTCCAAGCGGCAGATCCGAGGGCAATTGGGTCAGCGCGCCGGCCAGATCGAACCGGTCAATCATTTCGTCGACCCGTCCGGAAATCTCGTTGGACGGAACATGGAACAATTGGGCGTGAAGGACGAGATTCTGCTTCACGCTCAATTCACTGTAGAGTGAAAAGGACTGAGACATGTAACCTACCCGCTTGCGGGTCTCGATGTCATGGGGGTCAATCTCGCTGCCAAACAGCCAGGCTGTGCCTTCCGTTGCCGGAAGCAGCCCTGTCAGCAGTTTCATGGTCGTTGTCTTGCCGCAGCCATTGGAGCCCAGAAATCCGAAAATCTCACCGCGCCGAATACGGAAGCTGACATGATCAACCGCCGTGAAATCCCCGAATTTCATGGTCAGATCACGCGCTTCGATTGCTATGTCGGCTTCTTCATCAAGGTCGAGCGGCGAGATTTCGACCGGCCTGTACTCCGCGATCTTTTCCTCGGGCAGCAGGGCGATGAAGGCCGTCTCAAGAGACGAGCGGCCCGTGCTGGCCAGGATCTCCTGTGGAGTTCCGGTGGCGAGGATGTGGCCGTCATCCATGGCCACCAGCCAGTCAAAGCTCTGCGCTTCATCCATATAGGCCGTGGCAACCAAGACGCTCATGCCTGGGCGCTTGTTCCGTATGGTCGCGATCAGGTCCCAGAACTGGGACCGTGCGAGCGGGTCGACCCCTGTTGTGGGTTCATCCAGGATCAGGAGGTCGGGATCATGAATCAGTGAGCAGCACAGGCCAAGCTTCTGCTTCATCCCCCCGGACAGTTTTCCCGCAGGGCGATCGAGAAAGTCTGCAAGGCCGGTTGCCGTGGTCAGATCATCAATTCGTGTGCGGCGCGCCGAAGCATCATGCCCGAAAAGCCGGCCGAAAAACTGGAGATTTTCTTCCACGGACAGGGTGGGATAGAGATTCTTGCCCAATCCCTGAGGCATATAGGCGATATTCGGACACACGCGGTCACGATGGGATTGTTTGGAAATGTCGCCTCCCAGCACCTGGGCGGCCCCGGTCTGCACAGCCCGCGCCCCCGCGATGACGGACAGCAGGCTGGATTTTCCGACACCGTCGGGACCAATCAGGCCGACCATGCAGCCAGCTGGAACATCAAGGTCCAGCCTGTCGAGGGCGTACACATCGCCATAGCGCAAGGTCAGGGCTCTGAGGGAGGCGACAGGCGGAGAAGCAGACGGTGCAGGCATGGATCAGTCTCCAAGGTTCACCTGCATATCCTCCGGCCAGTCTCTTGCTGGATCGAGGCGGATCCAGGCCATGCCCGGCAACCCTGTCTTGACCTGCTCCAGATGCTCAAGGAGCAAGTCTTCAGATATCTTGGCCCGTACACGAAACATGAGTTTCTGCCGTTCGCTTTGGGTTTCAACGGTCTTGGGCGTGAATTGGGCAGAACTGGCCACGAAGGAAACAGTTGCCGGAATGACATATTGCGGGGCTGCATCAAGAATGATCCTGACTTCGGTCCCGAAACCGACCCGGCCCGCAGCTTGTTCCGGCAGAAAGAATGTCATGTATACGTCAGACAAATCGACCATGTTGAAAACGGTGCCGCCATTGCCGATGACTTCCCCGGCTTGAGCTACCTGGAATTGAATCCGCCCATCCCGTGGCGCAATCAGTTGGGCATCTTTGATATCTGCCGATATGCGGGCAATGGTGGCATTGGCGGCTGTCACGGTGGCCTCGGCTCCCAGGACCTGAGAGTCCGCCGCGACAACAGATGCCTGCATGGCCTGGGTCTGGGCCCGTGCAGCAGCGAGGGCTGCCTGCGCGCTTGCCACGCGCGCGCGATCATCATCAAGTTCCTGTTGTGACGCGGCGCCTTCGCTGGAAAGTGTTTCGGACCGCGCCAGGCGCTGTCTGGCCGCGTGCAGTTCCGCGTCTCGCTGGCGAATTGCCGCCCGGCTGGCCTCAACATTGCTCTGGGCGAGAGCGACCTGCGCCTTGGCCACCGCGACGGCCTGCACGGCGCGCTGCTGACTGGCCCGGGCCTCCTCCAATTGTGCGAGGAGCGTGTCGACCTGCATCTGCGCAAGCATTTGGCCTTGCGTCACGAAGTCCCCCTCCCGGACACTGACGGTCTGCACACGGCCTGCAATTTTCGTCGCAATGTTGATTTCAGTCGCCTCAATCCGGCCATTCCCGCTGATGAAACCTTCCGCGTCACCCGGGGTCCGGGTCCCTTGCCACAACACCCCCGCCAGGAGCACAATCCCTGCGACACCCAGCAGGGGGAACCATTTTTTGAGAAGTGTACTCAAGTCTGACATGACGCGCTCCTATCGATCCGGTGTGTCGAGTTCAGGGACTTCCGTTCCCCCGCCCAGCGCTGTAAAAAGCGCAACATGGCTGGCCAGCTGGGCGCCGTGAATCTGAGCCAATTGTTGTTCGGCCGAGAGCAGGTCGCGTTCGGAATCCAGCACTTCCAGATAGGCGGCAGCACCATTGTCGTATCTCATTCGGGCAAGCCGCGTGCGCTCTTGCTGGATCGTGACGGCCTGCTCCATCAGCTGGAATTGCTGATCAAGGCCGCGCCGGAGGGTCAGCGCGTCGGCCACGTCCCGAAAGGCTTCCTGGAGCGCCTTTTCATAGGCTGCCACAGCTGCATCTCGCCGGATCTCCGCAATATCATACCTGTTTCTCAGCCGTCCTCCCTCAAACAGGGGCACTGACACCGAGGGCACGAAGCTCCAGGTGTTGCTGTCGGCAATCCGGAACAGGTCTTCGAGATCTGTACTGGCGACCCCCAGATTTCCGGTCAGGGCGATACGCGGGAAGAAAGCGGCTCTGGCAGCGTCAATATTGGCCTGGGCCGCCTTCAGGCGGAACTCTGCGGCCAATATGTCCGGTCGCCTCACAAGAATGTCAGACGGAATTCCCGGCACCAGGTCGGGAAATTCAATCTCATGCAGCCTGCCAGTGCCGATGATCGTGTCGGAGACGATCGCCCCGGAAACTTGATCCAGATAGTGCGCCTGAAGGGCGCGCGCCTGTTCCAGCTGAGTCACCAGGATTTCAGCCTGGACATAGAGGGTTTCTACCTGCGTCAGGTCCAGGCGCGATGTCGAGCCCATTTCATTGCGAAGCCGGAAGATTCTGAAACTCTCCCGGCGACTCTCCAGCGTTCTGCGCGCGATCTCTGTGCGCGCATCCAGTTCGCTGAGGGTCAGCCATGCCTTGGCCGTTTGCGCGATCAGGGCCAGCTGCGCGCCGCGTTGTCCCGCTTCCGTTGCGAAATAGGATTGGAGGGCCGCGTCACTGAGGCTTTCGATACGTCCCCAGAAATCCACCTCCCAGCTACTGAGTCCGAGATAGGTCTCGAACTGATTTGAGGTAACGGGCCGTCCGGAGATGTTCAGGTCACCGGGAAGACGGGCGCGCGCGGCCTGGCCGGTCGCACCGAGAATCGGAAACGTTTCAGCCAACTGGATTTCGTATGTGGCGCGCGCTTCTGAAACCCGAAGCGCAGCCAGGCGAAGATCGCGATTATTGTCCAGAGCCGTTTCAATGACGGATTGCAGGTCTTTGTCGGAGAAGAATGCCGTCCATTCGAGATCCAGAATGTCTTCCGCAGGGCCGGTTCCGGCGGCGGTGTCTCCCTCCCAGGTCGCCGGGACCGGAGCAGCGGGAATCCGGTGTTCGACCGGCTCGGGCACATCGCGAAGGATTGCGCAGCCAGAGACCATGAGCAGGAGCAACCACATGCCGGCTAATGCCATCCCAGGCCCGGTTCGTCGGCAGGCTCGCAGCACCATCTGGCTTGCTGCCCCATCGGGTCTGAGATCGCCTGCGAGAGGAGACTGTCGGGACAGGGTCATTCTGGAGACCTCCCCGACAGGGCGATCATCGCGTCTGATACAATCAGCCCGGTGCAGGCGAGTAATTGCTGTGGCGATACGATTGTCCGGACTGTTTCTTTCCAAGGCACTGCCAGTTCCGCCGAGGGGAATCCCGGCCATTGCGGATGGGTGGCTTCAGACACAAGCGGATCAGACCCTGCCTTTTCAGGGGTCGCAAGGCTGACCGCCCGGTCCGGTCTTGAGACCCCTGTTGCGAGCTGACGGGCCGGCTCAGCGGCGCCGAGGCAGAACAGCCCCCCCGTCCTCTTGATGGAGAGACCCGCATCAATGATGCGGGCATGACTATCGGCGCAGAGACCGGCATGCGTCATCACCTCGCCTTGAGAATACACCATGCCCTCGACCACCTCGATTGACAGCTATTCCAGAGCAGGCAAATGCAGATGCATCCCCCTCCCTTGGAACGATTATTAGCCGTTTCAGATCGAAATGTTGCATTTGCGTACAAATTGGTCAACAAGTGTTGACGAGATACAGGAACATGAATTTGTTAGAAAATACCCCTCCGGCCCAGAGTTTCAGCACACGCGACCGCATCCTGCATGTTGCGGCGCAGCAATTTGGGGCGATGTCGTATGAACGGGCCACTCTTCGGGAGATCGCCCGCAAATCCGAGGTCGATGTGGCTTATGTGCACCGCTTGTTCGGGTCCAAAAAAAGCCTGTTCCAGGACGTGCTGGCCTTCGTATTTGAACAATATCAGCCCCCGGAAGACGCCGGGGAGGGATTTTCGCATTGGCTGGTTCAGCTGTCCGTTCAGACGGACCCGGTATATGCAGGCGCCGGTTCTGATCCCGTCGACCTGGTCATAAATTCCTTTTCCAGTCCTGACTCCAAGGAAGCCCTGGAGGAATTCCTGTCTTCGAAGCTCATCACGCCCCTGGCAGCCAGTCTGACAGGCGACCGTCCGGTGGATGCAGCTGAAAAAATCCTGATGTTTCTTCTCGGCTTTCGGCTGATGCGCAAGACGATGCAGGTTCAGACATTGATGGATATGAACAAGTCCGAGGTCGAGACATGGCTGCAGGATATTCTGGGGCGGCTCACGGATGGATAAACCTTTCCTGAAAACGGGACCGTTACGGGAAAAGGGCAATCGGGACCCGGAAATCTGGGGTGATGACTCATTCGAAAGGCCTGTCACCAGAAACAGGCAGAGTGATGCAAAACCAACAGACATCCGTATACGACGTTTAGCATGCAAATCCAATTTTATATCACGGGGGCAGCCATGCGAGTGAACTGGACGATCGGCCTGGTCAGCATCTTGTGCATGATCTTGTCGGAGACCGCGGCTGCGCAGGATTCTGATGCGTATAGGGAAGAGAAGGCGCTTGGTGCAGACTTGGCTCGCCAGGGCGAAACGCAACGGGAGTCCCGCAACAGTCAGGATCGGTCCGTGATCTCCCTGGTCAGTGAAAATGACCTCTTCGGTGGCTCGGATCGCAACTATACGAATGGGCTGCGTATCGAACGGTTTGCGCCTGCAAGCAAGGCGCGCCCGTGGCTGCGATGGGCTGCGGATGTGGTGCCTTTCGTTGATGTCGATCAGGTGCAGATACGGTCAGGCCTGGGACTTTCCCACGCAATCTTCACACCCAAGGATATCGAGGCGCCGATACCCGATCCGAATGACCGGCCTTATGCGGGCTGGCTGTACGTGTCTTCAACCGCCGTTGCGCTGGCAAACAACCGACTTGATCAGCATTCGCTACAACTCAATCTCGGAGTGGTCGGACCATCAGCTGGCGGGGCTTTCGTGCAGACCCATTGGCATGAACTGATTGATGGAAAGAATCCCAATGGCTGGGACTACCAGCTCCATGATGAACTCGGCGTGGAAATCATTGCCGAGCGTCTGCGGCGTATTCGCAAGTCGAGGCTTGGACCCTTCGAGATCGACAGCGCGGTTTTCGGGGGCGTTACGCTCGGCAATGTCCATACCCATGCGTCCGCGGGAGGAATGGTGCGACTGGGATTCGACCTGGATTCTGATTTTGGCCCGCCGCGCATCCGGCCCTCCATCGGGGGTGCCGGGACCTTCAATCCGAATGATGATTTTGGCGGCTACCTGTTCTGGGGGGCGGAAGGCCGATATGTCGTGCGCAACATATTTCTGGACGGCAACACGTTTGACGAGAATGGCCCAAGGGTAACCGCCCGGCGCCGCTGGGTCGGCGACATACAGACCGGAATCGCCATCAACATCAAATCGACCCAGATCGCCTTCACCTATGTTCACCGAACCGAACAGTTTCAGGCTCAGGATGGCGCTGACAAGTTTGGTGCTGTTTCCATAAGTGTCGTCTATTGAATGAGGGGGGTGTCTTCAGCCTGTGACAATCACTCTGCGGTTTTGCAAATACACACCAAAATAGGATGAAGAGGGCCGGTATGCCTGATTGGTACCCCCGCGCCGCTGCAAACTCCTCCTCAAGGCATGACCGGACGAAGGGTGAGCATTCAGACTGAGTCACTCGGTATGGGCCTCCCGACTGTCGGTTGGAGCCTGAGTACGATCAAACATGCCATAATCGCGGATCACGCTTGCGATGCGCAGGCGATAAGTGTCGAAGATATCGTCACGTCCCCGCTTCTGGACGGCGCGATGCGCACTGAGTGTACGCCATCGCGCTAAAGCGGTTTCGTCCTCGAAAAAGGACAAGGACAAAATCTTGCGCGGGTCGGTAAGGCTTTGAAATCGCTCGACGGACACGAAGCCTTCGATTTCGTCCAGCATTGGCCGAATCTTGCCTGCGAGGTCGAAATACGCGTCCTTATGTCCTTCGGCCGGTTCCGCCTCGAAAATCACTGCGATCATGATGCGGTACCAAGATTGTGCGGCGCGGAGGCCAATGTCAGGAATGTCCTGTCTTCGCGGAGCAGGAATTTTTCTTTCTGTGCGAACTCGTAATTCTCCCTTCCGAGGGGGTCTGCGGCCAATCGTGCGCGATACGCCTCGTAATCTGCAAGATCCAGAACATTGTAGATGCCATAGGCGAGTGTCGACGAACCTTCATGAGGTGCGTAATACCCGATCAGATCTGCGCCGCAGCGGGGGATCGCTTGTCCCCAATTGCGGGCATATTGTTCGAACTGGGACTTCTTTGTCGGATCGATTTGATAGCGTATGATACAAGTCAGCATAAGAGAATCCTTCCAGAACTGGTTTGTTCACACTAGAGGATTGTCTCCGTCTGATGCTTCGATAAAGGTCGAACTATGCGTGAAGGTCCCGACATCGCTTATGTTTCGACCCTGATCGGCGATCCTGCCCGCGCGAACATGCTGACCCTGTTGATGAGTGGTAAAGCGCTGACCGTCAGCGAACTGGCCGAAGAGGCAGGTGTCACGATTCAGACAGCCAGCTCACATCTGTCCAAGCTCCATACCGGCGGTCTGTTGCGCCCCCGCAAACAGGGGCGGCACAAATATTATGCTCTGGCCAATGAAGACGTGGCCCGGTTACTCGAAGGGGTGATGGGCTTGGCGGCGGGAGTCGGCCATTTGCGCAGGCGCACCGGTCCGAAGGATGCGCAATTGCGGCATGCACGCGTCTGTTACAATCATCTGGCCGGCGCGCTGGCCACGCAGATGTTCGACAGCCTGATGGCCAAGAGGCATCTTGTCCTCAAGGGTGATGACCTGATTTTGACCGATGCTGGAGCGGCCTTCGCCCGGGATTTCGACATCGAGCTTGATGTCTTGCACAGCGCACGCGCGCCGCTCTGTCGTGAGTGTCTGGACTGGAGCGAACGCAGATCGCATCTGGCAGGAAGCCTGGGGCGGGCTTTCCTGATCCGTTTCGAAGAATTGTCCTGGGTCAAGCGCGTTGAGCAAACCCGTATTGTGTCTTTCTCGCGCAGCGGGGACGAAGCGTTTCGCAAATTGTTCTCGATTGAGAGACCATGACCAATCGCCACTCCCCAATATGCGTCTAGGGAAGATGGTTCATCAGATCACCCAGAAACTCGATCATCAATCGATTCCGGGTCAGCGACGCGACGTCCTGATGCACAGCCAGCCAGAATGACCGGGTTACAAGGATGTCGTCAGGCAGGACGGGTACAAGGGCAGGGAGTTTCTGGGCCATAAAGACCGGCAATATGCCCAATCCGGCCCCCGAGGCGACAATTTCAAGCTGGGAAAGAATACTCGGACTGCAGATATGGGGCCTGAGGCCAGGCAGGAGTTCATCGAAATAGCGCAGCTGGGACGAATAGATCAGATCATCCACATAGCCGATCAGCGTATGGTCCTGTAGGTCGGACCGCGAGGCGATGGACGGGCTTTCTTCGAAATAATCTCGGCTTCCATAGAGACGCAGAGAATAGTCTGACAGTTTGCGGACCTTGAGCCGACCTGCCGCCGGGCGGGTCAGCAGGATGGACATGTCGGCCTGCCGTTTTGGCACACTGACAAAGCCTGACAGGGAAATGAGATCGATATCGATCTTCGGATGGCTATGCTTGAAGTGTTTCAGAGCAGGCGCGATCACAGCCGAGCCAAGTCCTTCGGTTACCCCCAGCCGAATACGACCGGCGGCACTCCGTTCGGAAGCTGTTTCGGACAGAATATCCAGAGAGACGGATTCCATGGCCTCGGCCTGAGAGGTCAGCCGCTCGCCCGCGGGTGTGAGGACATGTCCGCGCCGTGTGCGCTCAAACAAGGTCACGCCGAGTTCCTGTTCCAGCCGTTTGATGCGGCGGCTGATCGTGGTGGCATCCATCTGCAAGTGAGCTGCTGCCCCCTCCAGCTTGGGTTGCCGCGTGACATCGAGAAAGATTTTCAGATCGTCCCAGTTCATAAACATCTCTTGCCTGCATTAATGCAGGTGTCACCTGCATTTTGTTCCGTTTACCGGAGGGTGAGCCGAATGATAGAAAAAGTAAAACAATCATACTAGAGGGTATTGGAATGGTGCGGACAATTGATCATCTGATTGGCGGAAAGTCTGTCACCGGCACGTCCGGCCGGTTCGGCGACATCTACAATCCCAACACTGGCGAGGTTCAGGCCCGCGTCGCGCTGGCGACCAGCAATGAAGTTTCACAGGCCATCATGAATGCGTCAGAGGCGTTCCCG